>TARA_R110000850_G_scaffold90174_1_pt1 | contig 18163 bp, 17 predicted proteins | sample TARA_R110000850 | Tara Oceans TARA_R110000850 (sample SAMEA4397586) | marine metagenome | biome: Polar Biome; feature: [SRF] surface water layer (ENVO:00010504); material: water (ENVO:00002006), including particulate matter (ENVO:01000060) such as... | depth 5 m | reverse complement strand
CAGGTTTCGAATCTCGTTATTTTTTTAGACACTGACACATTTTAACTAGTTAAAGATCATGGCAACAAACATAGAAATAGCAAAGCACCTAGACTGTTCACCAGAATGGATTTCAAGGCTTAAAAGTCAAAACATCCTTCCATCTGCTCCTGGGAAGCCTATGGATCTTGATAGATGCCGTATTGCTTATATTAACTACATAAGAAGCAAGGCCAGAATGACCTCTAATACAGAAGATGGAACAATCATAGAACATAAGACCAGACTTACTTCCGCACAAGCAACAAAAGCAGAAATGGAAGTGCAAGTATTAAGCAATGAATTGATTAGAGCAGAAGATGTAAAGAACACTTGGCTAGAGTTTGTTGGAAATATAAGAGCCAAGTTGTTAAACCTCCCATCTAAGCTTGCACATCAAGTGATAGGCCTAGAAGAATATGCAGAAGCAGAAGAATTATTAACGGAAGAAATACATGAAGCACTTACAGAACTTACAAAAGCAGATTTCCCAGAATCCCTTGAAATGGGTATGGATGGAAACGATACAAGCATTCAAACCGCCAAAGAAGCTGTTGGTTAGCGAATGGGCTAACGAAAATAGATATTTAACTTCTTCTTCTTCTGCTGAACCTGGCCTATGGAGGACTAGCAGAGCAAATTACCAAAAAGATATAATGGATTGCATTATTGATCGCAATATAGAAACTGTTGTGTTTATGAAAAGCGCGCAAGTTGGCGCAACGGAACTGTTATTAAATATATTAGGCTATTACATTTCCCAAGATCCCTGCCCTATTATGATTTTACAACCCACAATAGAAATGGGTAGATCCTTTTCTAAAGACAGACTAGCACCAATGCTTTCTTCTTCTCCTGCTTTAGAAGATAAAGTAAAAGAACCAAGATCTAGAGATAGTGAAAATACAGTTCTACATAAGAAATTTCCTGGTGGTCACATGACAATCACAGGAGCTAATTCAGCAAGCGGTTTAGCAAGCAGACCAATAAGAATTTTATTAATAGATGAGTGTGATAGATACCCTGCTTCTGCGGGAAGTGAAGGAGATCCGATTGCTCTTGCAACAAAAAGAACAACTACTTTTTGGAATCGTAAAATAATTATGGCTTCTACTCCAACAATAGATGGCCTATCAAGAATACAAACTGCGTTTGAATCATCTGATAAACGCAAATATTTTGTTCCATGTGTTCATTGCAAAGAATACATAACTTTAGAATGGGCTAATATACATTGGGATGAAGAGAAGCCTGAGACTGCGCATTATGTATGCCAAGAATGCGGATCTATTATGGAAGAAAAACATAAGATTCAGATGTTAAGGGATGGGGAGTGGAGAGCTGAAAAAGAAACAGGATCTATAGCAGGCTTTCACATATCAGAATTGTACTCTCCCTGGTCTACTTGGGAATCTATGGCTGTTGGTTTTAATGAAGCACGAAAACATCCAGAGATGTTAAAGACATGGGTTAACACTTCTTTAGGAGAAACCTGGAAAGATCAAGGTGAAGAAATAGAATCAGACGGCCTTATGGCCAGAAGAGAAAATTGGGATGCGGATTGTATTCCAGATGGAGTTCTTGTTATTACAGCAGGCGCAGATGTTCAAGCTGATAGATTAGAAATTAGTATTGTTGGTTGGGGTTTAGACTCACAATCTTATGTCATTGAACATTTAATCTTTTGGGGAGAAACATCGCAGCACGCAGTTTGGCATGAATTGGATGAATACCTTTCAAAAAGATATGAAAGAGAAACATTACCTAGCTTACCCATAGCGTGTGTTGCTATTGATTCTGGTTATCAAACGCAGTCTGTATATAATTTTGTAAAAGTTAGGCAAGGCAAAAGAATTTTTGCAATCAAAGGACAATCACAAGCAGGCAAGCCAATATGCGGTAAATCCACACAATCAGGAAGGCAAAGAATACAGCTTTTCCCTGCGGGGGTTGATACTTGTAAAGAAACTTTATTTAGTTGGCTTCAAGTTGAAGAACCTGCTCCTGGTTATATTCATTTTTCAAACACCTGTGACGAAGAATATTTTAAACAATTAACAGCAGAAAAAAGAGCCATTAAATACATAAGAGGAAGAAAGCAGGTAGTTTGGGTTGCTAAAAGAGAAAGAAATGAAACATTAGACTGTTTCAATTATAGCCTTGTTGCATTACACATATTACAACCTAATTTAGAACGCATATCAGATAAATTAACAATAAAAGATGAAGATCCTCTTGTTAAGAATCAAAAAACAAAAAGCATAACTTTACAAAGAAGAAAACCACAAAGAAAAAAATCCTTTATAAAAGATTGGTGATCAGTTGACATTTACAAAATGCAACTTAGTATTTATAAAAAAATTGCATAAGGGGCTAAATTGGCTGATAAATTTGATCCATTAAATTATCCTGGGAAAGTGCCACAAAAATTAATAGTGGGAGATTTTTGGGGATGGAAAAGAGAAGATATAGTTGGTGATTATCCAACAGGGTCACATACCCTTACTTATTCTTTTAGGCTTTTATCATCAGCAGCTACAGAGATTACCCTGGGAAGTAGCCAGATTGCAGAAAGTGCTACTGCTTACACAGTTACAGTTCCTTCTTCAACAACTGATGATTACACTAAAGGAGATTACATCTGGCAAGAATACATAAGTAATTCATCAAACAGAGTTGTAATTAATGAAGGGTATGTAACTTTAGAGTCAAACTTAGACGCTGATGCAACAGATCCTAGATCTTTTTGGAATAAAGTTCTCGATGCAACTAATGCAATGTTAGAAAACAGAGCAAGCATTGACCAATCTTCAATGAGTATTGCAGGAAGATCTTTAAGCCGTATGCCAATATCAGAATTATTCTTATTGCGTGACAGAGCGCAATACCAAACAAATAAAGAAAAAAACAAAGCAAGAATTGCTAAAGGTCTTGGTTCTTCATCAATTATTAAAGCGAGATTTTAGATGCCCTGGTATAAAAGAATATTTAACGCAAGAAAAAAACAAAAGGCTTTTAACTTTAGAAGTTATGCAGGAGCAAACAAAGGAAGATTATTTGCAGATTTTCTTTCAACTTCAAAATCTGCTGATGCTGAACTTGCTCCTGCACTAAGAACATTAAGAGATAGATCTAGAGAGCTTTCCAGAAATGACTCTTATGTAAAAAGATATTTACATTTATTATCTGCAAACGTAGTTGGAACAAAAGGAATAAGGCTTTCTTGTAAAGCCAGAGATGATAACGGACAGTTAGACATTGTAGGAAATCGAATAATAGAACAAGAATTTTACAAATGGTGTAAAAAAGATAATTGCACAGTTACAGGAAAATTAAGTTTTATAGATGCACAAAAATTATTTATTGAAACATTAGCCAGAGATGGAGAAGTTTTAGTTAAGCATGTAAAAACTAACAACAACCCATACGGTTACAGTATTCAATTTATCGAAGCTGATCATTTAGACGAAGAGTATGACTTAAAACTAAAAGAAAAAGCGTCTGTAAGAATGGGGGTTGAAATAGACGCTGTTGGCAAACCTCTTGCCTATCATCTTTTTAAGAACCATCCTTATGAGGGGTCTACATATCAAACCGTTGCAAGCGAAAAATATCAACGAATACCTGCATCAGAAATAATACATGCCTACATGCAGGAAAGGCCAGAAATGACTAGAGGTGTTCCCTGGACTGCAACAGCAATGGATAAGATTCATACATTAAATGGGTACAGACAGGCTGAACTAACAGCATCAAGATTAGCAGCTTGCAAAATGGGTTTTTACACTTCCCCAGAAGGTGATGGATATATGGGTGATGATTATGAAGATACATACACACCTGTTATGGAAGCTTCACCAGGAACATTTGAGCAGTTACCAAGTGGCATGGACTTCAAATCATTTGAACCAAACCATCCAACAAGTGCTTTTAAAGATTTTGAAGAAGCAATATTGAGAGGAATTTCGTCAGGATTAAACATTAGTTATCATTCTTTAGCTAACGACCTAAGTTCTGTCAATTACAGTTCTATCAGAGCAGGTTCATTAGAAGATAGAACACAGTTTGGAGTTGTTCAACAATTTGCTATTTCACATTTTATAGAACCAATATTTAGACAATGGTTAGAAATGGCCATGACCACAAATCAAATTCCTTTACCAATGACCAGGTTTGATAAATTTGCTGATTCAGCAACATTTATACCTAGATCCTGGAGCTATGTAGATCCACAGAAAGAAATGCAGGCAAATATTTTAGGATTAAAGTCTGGCCAGGTAACAATGAGTGACATCCAATCAGCTTACGGCAGAGATGTTGAAGAATTATTTGAACAACATGACAGAGAGAAGAAATTAGCAGAACAATATGGAGTTTCAACTGCATTTCAGCCATTTGGGGCTGTTACAACTGCTGTTGAACCAGAAATTCAAGGATCAGATGATGAATAAGCAGTTGAGGTGGGAACATTGGTTAAACAATGTTGAGCAAAATATAGGCTTTTTAAGCACTCCATTAAGCCTTAAAGCTATCGGACTAAGGGTTTTTGCTACTGTTTTTGGAAGTAAAAATGACTAAAAAGAAAGAATTTATAAAAGATTTTAGATCTGGTGATGCAGATTTGGAAAAAGAGCCGAAAGGTTCTGTATTTAAACATCAATCCAAAGAGGAAAGGGATATGAACGTAGAAAATGAAGAAAGACATATTCTAGCTGTTGAAGAAGATGAAGATTCTATAAATATCAAATACGCTAAAGTTGCTGATGTTGAAGAAATTGAATCTTCTGAATATACAGAAGAAGATGACGATGAAATTCGCTTTAATAGCGAAGAAACAAGCTATCGTTCAATAGATCTTGCTAGAGCAGAGTACATAGACGAAGAAAAAAGAACTGTCCGTATTGCCCTATCTAGTGAAGAACCTGTAGAACGCAGCTTTGGTATTGAGATTCTAGATCACAGCAGAGAATCCGTAGACATGGAATGGGCTAAATCAGGCAGTATGCCTGTTTTGCTTGACCATGACAGCAGATCTCTTGTTGGCATTGTAGAATCATTTGAGCTAGATAGTGCAACCAATAGGACATTGGCACAAATTCGCTTTGGAAAAAGCGCAATGGCACAAGAAGCATGGCAAGACGTACTAGATGGAATTAGAAAATCCGTATCTGTAGGCTACAGAATCAACTCTATGGTAAGAGATGAAGAAGCTAAAGATGCAACATTCCGCGCAAATTGGACTCCTATGGAAGCCAGTTTGGTATCTATTCCTGCTGACACTAATCCTATGGTTGGTGTTGCTAGATCACAAGAAAGCGCAGAAACAGAAGTTTCTGTTAATAATAATATAACTAAGGAAATTAAAATGACCGAAGAAGTAAAATCAGAAGTTAATTTAGACGAAGTAAGATCCGAAGCAACAATTGTTGCCAGATCTGCCGTAGCTAAAGAAGCAAAAGAAATAATGGCATTAGCTACAGCACACAATAAACGTGATTTAGCAGATGCTTCAATAAGTGAAGGACATACTGTGGAGCAATTCAGAGGAATCCTTCTTGATAACCTATCTAGCAACGCAGTTTTGGAAACACCTATTGCGGAAGTTGGATTAAACAAAGAAGAAAGAAAATCTTACTCTTTACTAAACGCTGTTAGAGCATCAATCAGCAATGATTGGACTAAAGCAGGCCTTGAGCGTGAAATTTCAAACGAAATCGCATCAAGAACAGGTAAAGATGCCAGAGGTTTTTATCTACCTACAGATCTATCCTGGGGACAACGTGACCAAAATGCAGGCACTAACTCAGCAGGTGGATTCTTAGTTGGAGAAGATTACAGAGCTAACGAATTTGTCGGTGCTTTGTACGGATCTGCTAAGGTTGCACAACTTGGAGCTAGAGTTCTATCTGGGCTACAGGGCGATGTTGCAATACCTAAGATGGCTACTTCTGTAACTAATACAGCATTCGTGGCAGAAGGTTCAGCACCAACAGAAGGTGCTTCAACTTTTGCTCAAGTAACATTGTCTCCTAAGACTCTTGCTACTTTTGTTGACTACACCAGAAAGCTAACTCTTCAATCTGATCCAAGCATTGAACAAGTGCTTAGAAATGACATTATTCAAACAATGGCTAATAAGATTGATACGGTTGCTATTCAAGGTGGAGCTTCAAACGAGCCATCAGGAATCTTAACTGAGTCAGATGCTACAACTGTTGCTATTGGGACTAATGGTGGTGCTATCACTTACGCTAATTTGGCTAAAATGGATAGTTCCATAGATGCTGCAAATGGCAATACAGGTGTTAAAAACTACTTAACTACTCCTGGAGTAATTGGAAACATGAGACTTACTTCAAGACAGGCTAACGGTGTTGAAGGTAACTTTATTCTTAATGAAGCAATGACTTTATTAGGACATCAAGTGCATTCAACAACTAACGTACCTTCCAACCTTACTAAAGGAAACGTATCTGGATCATGCCACGCGGTAGTTCTAGGTGATTTCTCACAAGTAATGATGGGATTCTGGTCTGGAGTTGACGTAATCGTGGACACTTCAACATTATCAAGCTCAGGTGGTGTGCGTTTAGCATTCTTCCAAGATTGTGATGTTGCCGTAAGACAACCAGAAGCATTTGCTTTGATTAAAGACGTTGTAGTTAGTTAATAACTAATTGATTTGGGGCAGTTAATACTGCCCCTATTCAAAAGGATAAAAAAATGACACAAATAAAAATGGAAAAGGATGCGTACATAAAAGGCATCATGCGTTACAAGGGTGAGGTTGTTGAAGTAGCTTCCGCAGAAGCTAGACAATACATTTCAAACGAAACAGCAATTGATGTTACTGATGCACCTGTAGAAAAAGCAGACAGAGCCGTTAAAAAAGCTCCTGCTAAAAAGAAAGCTAAGTAAATGGTATTAGAATCGTCAGCAGATCTAGATGGGTACTTTGAAACTGATAGTCATGGTGTTACGGCAACGATAAACATCAATGGATCTAACAGCACTATTAATGTGATATTTAATAGAGAGTATTTTGGAATAGATCCTGGAATGGGATTAGAAGTAGAAGGTTTCCAACCTGTAGCAACAGGTAGAACATCAGCTATGCCTAATGTGGCCATTGGCGATACAATTACCATAGAATCAGTAGCTTATAACATCAGATCGGTTCAGCCAGATGGTGTTGGAGTTACATCTTTAGTTCTTGAGGATCAATAGTAATGGCTCATGTAAGAACAACTATTAGAAACAGAGTGGCAGGTAATACTGTTACAGGCTTATCCACAACAGGATCTAGAGTATATGAATCTAGAATATATCCTCTTGGAGCAGGTACTTTGCCTGGTTTATGTGTATACACTAAGTCAGAAGAAAGCGAACCTTCAACAATAGGATCTAGTAGAGTAATGCTTAGAAATTTATCATTAGTAATTGATGGATATGTTAAAGCTGTATCTGGATATGATGATTTGGTTGATACCATTTCAGCAGAAGTAGAAACAGCAATGGCCAATGATGCTACCCTGGCAGGATTAGTGAAAGACCATTATTTAGAATCCACAGATATTGATTTTAACGAAGAAGGGGATAAGCCTGTGGCGGTTGTCTCTTTAACTTACGTTATTCAATATGCAACTGTTGAAAATAACCCACAACAAAATATTTAAGGAATAATTATGGGAACAATTTTATACGCTCCGAATGGTATAGACAGCATAGAAGTTGTTGAAGATCAGGTGGAGTATTTGAAAACAAAAGGTTGGGCTTCAAAGCCTGTTAATAAAAAAAATAAAAAAAACGAGGAAAATTAAATGTCTACACATTCAGGAAAGGAAGGTTTGGTCAAGGTTGGTTCAGCTACAATAGCTGAGGTTAGATCTTGGACACTTAACACAGCAGCAGATACCATCGAAGATACAACAATGGGAGATACAGCAAGAACTTACCTAACAGGTTTAACTTCTGCTGATGCTTCTGTTGATGTTTTCTGGGATGAAACAGATTCAGCAGGCCAGGTTGCATTAGCACCAGGCGCGTCTGTTACATTGGTATTATATCCAGAGGGCGGCGCAAGCGGTGACACTTATTACACTGGAACGGCAATTGTTACATCTAAATCCATAACAGGATCTTTTGATGGAATGGTTGAAGCGAGCATATCAGCTCAATATTCTGGCGCGGTAAGCACAGCAACAGTTTAAGATGAAAGCAATAGATAGGGCAGTTTCGCACTTTGATTCTCAGGAGATTAGAAGTCTTACAGTAGAAGAATGGAGCGATGAGAGTGGCACACTTGTAATCTATGCTAAACCTTTGACTTTGCAAGAATCAAGCAAGCTTTATCGTCTTAGTAAGAATGATGATCTAGCTTTGCTTGCTTACGCAATCATTAATAAATCTTTAGATGAAAATGGGGACAAAATGTTCACAATGGATGATAAAATAAAATTAATGAATAATGTTGATGTTGGAGTTCTTACAAAAATAGGAACTTGGATAATGGGAACAGAAGATTTGGAGACAGTAGAAAAAAAATAAGAGCTGATGCGGATTTATACACGCAATACGCATTAGCAGATAGGTTAAACAAAACACTAGAAGAACTAAGCGTGATTACTGTAAATGAGTTTGTAGGTTGGGTGGCTTATTTAAAAATTGTAGAAGGTAAAAAGTAATGGAAAAATTTAAAATGGTAATATCTGCTGTAGATAAATTCAGCAAACCATTTAAGAAAATTGCAGGATCGGTTGCTACTATTGCAAAAGGGATAGGAAAATCAATATTAGGAATTACAGCAGTTGTAACAGCTTTAGCTGCTGCTTTTATTTCTTTAGGAAAGAAAGCATTTGATGCTTTAGACGATATAGGCAAGACCGCAGACAGAACAGGCATTGCAGCAGAAAAATTACAGGCTTTTCAACTTGGAGCAGTTGAAAGCGGAGCTTCCGTTGAAGATCTCAATAAAGCAATGGAAAAATTTGCAAAAAATATAGGTGATGTTGTTGTAAAAGGCACAGGAGAAGCAACCTATGCTTTAGACAATATGGGAATTCAGCTTAGAAATAATGAAGGATTTTTAAAAGACAATGATACTTTATTAACAGAAGTCGTTGCAGGAATTGGGAAATTAGGATCTGAATCAGAAAAAGCAGCTACCCTTATGTCATTGTTTGGCAAGCCAGGTATAAAACTTAATCAAGTATTAGGCAACGGCGCAGAAGCAATGGAAGCATGGATTAGGAAAGCAGACGAAATGGGCATTATTATAGATGCTAAAGCAATAAAAGCAGTTGAAGCATTTAATGATCGGTTTGCAGAGCTGAAATTTATGCTTAATGGTTTAGTTAATCAAACTTTTGCAGCATTAGCTCCTACATTAGCAACTTTAATAACTCAGTTTAAAGATTTTACTGTTGAAGGAGGTAAAGCAAAAAAAGGCATAAAAGGATTAGCGGACACTATAGCAACCAATCTAGTAGTAGGCGCAGCAGATGGAATAGAAGCTTTTGGTTCAATGATAATATTTCTTAAAGAAACGTCTGCCTGGCTAACAATGACCAAAGAAAAAGCAGGTCTTTTAGGATTAGCTTTAATGCCAGATAAAATGGGTTATATAAAAAGGCTAGACGAAATTAATTCTAAATATGAAAAGTCTCTTAAAGGTATTGATAGATATACTACAAAAACAAGTGAACTTGCAAAGCTTCTAAGGGATGCTTTTGATAAGCCAAATGCAATAGAAGTACTGAATGAAAGCGCAACGAAGTTGGGAGAAAATACAGGATTGACAAGTTTTATGAATGGCTTTGATCTAGTATTTGTTGGAACAATAGATAAATTTAAAGATTTGGAAAAATTAGGAATGAAAGTTTCTAAAACATTGGAAACAGGATTAACAAATGCCTTTATGAATATAGGAAAAGGTGGTGATGCTTTAAGGGACACTATGGACACAATCTTAAAACAGATAGTGGCTGAATTAATTAGGGTCTTTGTTATACAAGCGGCTATAACAGGCATCAAAGCTATGTTTGCACCTACCGCAGCAATCCCAGGCATAGACGGAGCTGCGGCTTTAGGTGGATCTGTTATGGGGGGTGAAAGTTATCTTGTTGGTGAAAAAGGCATGGAAGTTTTTACTCCAAAAACAAATGGTGAGATTACACCAAATAACGCATTAGGTGGATCAACAAATGTTTCTGTAAATTACAACATTACTGCCTTTGATGCGCAAAGTGCCACACAAGCTATAGCGCAACAAGCTCCAACGATAGTTGGGATAATAGAACAATCTTTTAGAAAACGTGGGAGAGCAATATAATGAGTGGAACATTCCCCAACAGCCCTGCCCCAAGATCTATAGACGTTGAATCTATAGAACCAACATTAATTAGCGTTTCTACAAATCTAAGGAGACAGGCTAGAAGCAGAGGTGGTCAAAGGTGGATGTTTAAATGTGTTTTTGCCCCAACAACAAGAGCAGATTTTGATCCTATATTTGCGTTTAGCATTGCACAACGTGGTCAATTTGAAACATTTAATTTTGTTCCAAAAACAATAGGAACAAGCAGGGGTATAAGTTCTGAAAATCCTGTTTTAAATGCAGGATTCGCATCAGGACTTAATGCGGTAACTGTTGATGGATTGACACAATCAACAAGCAATATTTTAAGATCAGGAGATTTTATTAAATTTTCTAATCATACTAAAGTTTATATGGCTACTTCTGATGTAAGTTCTAATGCTTCTGGTGTTGCTACAATTAATTTTGCACCATCATTAGAATCTGCTGTTGTTGATAACAACACAGTAACTATATCTAGCGTTCCATTTCAGGTAGCTTTTACATCAGATGGAGTTTCATATACTACTGATGCAAGCGGATATTACAGCTATCAGGTTGATCTAGTAGAGGTTACATAAAATGGCCAACAGAGGAAGCACAACAGCTTTCCAACAGGAAATTGTAAAAGATCAATCACAGCCATTTCATCTAGTAGAAATTTATTTGGATGATGAGACTTATTACCTTACAGATTCATCTCAAACAATAACTTATTCTGGCAATGAATATTCTGCTGTAGGCCATCTTCTAGGTTTTGAAGCAATACAAGAAACTAATAGATTAATGACAGGAAAGATTAACGTATCTCTTTCAGGTATTGATAAAATTTACACTAATCTATTATTAACTCAAAATTATATTGATAGAAAATTAATTATTAGAAAAGGTTTTTTAGATTCTACAAAACAAGTTATTGCAAATCCTATAAATATTTTTGAAGGCAATATGGATAATCCTAGTATTGCTGAAGATGCAACCAATGGAAGATCTATAATAAGCGTTGCCGTAGCCAATCAATTTGTAGATTTTGAAAAAACATCTGGAAGATTTACAAACTACGAAAACCAAAAACTTTTTTTTCCCAATGATAGAGGTTTTGAATACGCATCAGAAATAATAAAAGATGTACCCTGGGGATCAGAGTTTGACGCAGGAACAAGAGAAGGAGGGGCAGGTAGTATATCCCCATATCTTACAGGGGCATCATATATAGATTCAAGAGATATAGGATCTGAATCTTTCCTAAGCTCAACTCCTTATGGTGGAATATTGTCTTTATTAACAAATTACAATAATAGAATTGTTGTTTACGAAGCACAGCATGGAAGATTAACAGGTCAGACAGTAACAATAAGCGGAGCTACAGGGTTTGTTCAAGTTGGTGCAAACTTTATAAACAGAACCTTTCAAATTACTGTACTAGATGCTAATTCATACACAGTACCAATTACACAAAACATAAGCTATTCAGAACAGTTTATGGGTGGAGCAGAAGTATTAATAAATAATGAACCTGCTATTGGTGCTGCAATTATTACAAATACAGGAAATAATACAGGAAATCAGATTACTATTTTTGATAGTAGCGGAATTTTAAAAGTTGGAGATTATGTTGGTTTTATTAATCCTGGAGATGCAGGGGGTATTTCAGAAGAAGCTTTATCTAATGATCAAGGTCATGTAGTAATTCAAGTAAACAATGACGGCACAGTTGTTGTAGAGGTTACTGAACTCATAGCTATGTTTTTGCCAAGCCTAAGAATTGATGCGTCTGGAAATGTTTTAGGAATTATGGAAGCAGACCATGAAAAAAATGTTGGAGATACAGTTGTTATAGCAGGAGCAGAAGCAACAGGCGGTTTATCTGCATCTGATATAAATGGAGAGCGAACTGTAACGGCTGTAACTGATAATAGTGAATACCAGGTATCACATGACGGAACAGCAACAAGTGATGCAGTAAACACAGGTGGAGATGCAACCACAGTAGATGCAGAGAAAGTTAAAACACCTCCCATATCTACTACCGAAGATAGCAACACTATTGTAATTAAAGCAGAAGATTTAAATGTAGTTGTAGGAGATACTTTAAAAGTTCAAGGGGTAACAGAAGTTGGCGGCATTGATCCAGAACATATAAATAATAAACCTTTAATTGTTACAGCAGTATCAACAAACACAGCATCAGTAGCGGTAGCGGTAACAGCTACAGCTACAGAAACAGGCGGTGGTAATCAAGCTGTTGTAAATGTGCCAGTCAAAGCAACAAGCGCGGTAAGAACAGGAACAAAAGAAACTAAAATAAAAGTTCCTTTATTAAACCAAAGATGAAAGATTTAGAAACAGTAGAATTTGTAGAAACAGAAATGGGAAATATTTTTTCTTGGGGAAAAAATGATTGTAATACCTTAACTTTAAAATATCTTGATACAGTATGGGGAATGAATTTACACAAAGAAGCTTATAACAAATACAAAACTAAAAAGGGTGCAATTAGCTTTCAAGCTAAATATCCGTTATCTCTTAGTGATTTAATAATAAAAGAAGGGGCTATTAAGATTCCTTGCACAATGTCAAGAATGGGAGATATTTTAATTAAACAAGATGTAGGATTTGAAAGATCCCATATTTGCTTAGGAACTAAAATTGTTTCTGTTCCTGAGAACTTAGAAACACAAATACAAAACATTAATGATTTTAATGTTTTTGATTGGGCTTTAAGGGTTACTTAAATGGCATCAGCACTAGCCGCAACAGTAAACTTTTTTGTATCTGTATTTAGTTACGCTACAGGCAGTTATATAGCAGGAACAGTAATAGGCTATGTGGTTGCAGGAGCTTTAATTGCAGGAACAACAAAAGTATTATTAGGCAAATTAATCAAATTACCAGAAATTGGATTAGGGGAGCAGGGAGCAGCAATTTTAGCAAATGGAGCTTCAAGTTCTGCTCCCCTTCCTGTTATTTATGGGGCAAGAAGAGTGGGAGGGGTAAGAGTTTTTGCAGGATCTTCCCCTGGTTACATAATAGATGATTCTGGTAATTTGACAGGTGAAGAAATTGAAAATGAATATTTAAATCTTGTTATTGCTTTAGGTGAAGGAGAGATCCATAGGGTGCAAACTGTTTACGCAAATAATGTTGAAATATATCCTAATCCAGATGCAAAATTTAAAGGCCACATAGAATGCAATGTTCATGTAGGTAAAGACAACCAAAAAGCTGATCAACTTTTAATAGAGACTGCTCAAAGCGCAGCCAAGCCTTTTATTTGGACAAACGCGCATCAGTTAAATGGTGTTGCGTATTTATACTTAAAATTAAAAGCAAATCCTGAAATATTTACTTCTGGTGTTCCAACCTTTAATGCAGATGTTTTGGGAACTAAAGTAAAAGACTACAGAAACACTTACGCAGGCACAGCCGTTAGTATAGAAAGATATTCCAACAATCCTGCCCTTTGCATAAGAGATTACTTGGAAAATGATAGATACGGAAGGGGAATTCCATCATCTCAAATTGACAACACTTCGTTTAACTCAGCAGCTAATTATTGTGATGAAAAAATATCAATCCAAACTGATACCTTTACCACACTCACTCAAAAACGATACACAGCAAATGGTGTAGTTTCTGTAGGAGAATCAAGCTTAGACACATTGGAAAAATTATTAACATGCTGCAGAGGAATGTTAGTCTTTACAGGCGGTGTTTATAAATTAGTTTTGGATAAAGCAGAAACACCTTCATTAACTTTTGATGAAAGTAATGTTTTACCTAATTTCATATTAAGTTTACCTGGTAAAGATACCCTTTCAAATAGAATTTCAGCTAATTATTTTAATCCATCAAGAGAATGGCAGGCTGATTTTGTGTATGCTCAAAGTGAAGATTTTAAAATACAAGATAATAATCTTTTTTTAGAGAGAAAAATAGAATTGCCTTTTACGGCTGATTATTACATGGCAAACTATATTGCAGAGCAGGTTTTAAAACAATCCAGGCAGGGTTTAGTTATAGATTTCAAAACAACACAGGAAGGATTGCTAACTGAGGTTGGGGATGTAATTTATATAAAATTAGAAGCCCCTGGTTGGAGTACGCTTAATAATAATGCAGGTAAAAAATTCAGAGTTATTCAGGTAGGCATTGAATCAAATGATGAAATATCTATTTTAGCAAGAGAATATGATTCTGCTGTTTATACACATGGAATTTTTAAGACTAAAGATACAGCACCAAATACGGCCTTACCGCAATTATCAACTGTTATTGCTCCTGCTACTGTCAATGCTACAGAAACACTTTTATTTAATGATCCTAAAATAACAAATAGAATATCTTTAACATGGGATCAACCGCTAACAAGTTATGTTAATAAATATGAAGTTACATATAAAAAAGGAAACGATAATTTATATGTAAATGAAGCCATTACTACAGGCAAACAATATAATATAGACAACTTAGAACCAGGGTTGTATATCTTTCTAGTTAGATCTGTAAACACAGCAGGGTTTAAATCAGACTACATAGAAAAAACATTTGAAGTAAAGGGAACAACAATATTACCTGCTGTTAATCCTCCTGGTATAACAGGAATAACTGAATCTCTTGTATCAACAACAAAAGGTTCTGGAATAAAAGCTAAAGCTGTTGTTACTTGGTCTGCATCTCAAAACACAGATTGGGAAAACTTAGGTGTATATATTGATTCTTATGAAGTAGAACGAAAATTATCCACAACAAGTAACTATGAAAGATTAGGTTCTTCTACAGGAACTTTCTTTGAGTTTTTTGACATAACACCAGGTATATATGATTTCAGAATAAGAGCAGTAAATACTGCAAACATTAAATCTAATTATGTTGAATCAACTGCCGAAATAAATGGACTTTCAGCAAAGCCTGCAAACGTAGCTAATTTCTTTATAAGAGCAGAAAGCACTCAGGCTAATTTGTCATGGACACCTGCAACAGATTTAGATGTTAAAGTAGGTGGCACGTTTGAAATCAGACACAGCGTAGCTACAAGCAATGCAACCTGGCCACAAGCTATTAAAATCGGCAGTGATATACCAGGAAGCTCTAATAGTGCTTCTATGCCCTTATTAGTAGGTACTTACTTAATTAAAGCAGTAGATTCTACAGGCAATAAATCTGATAGTGCTAAAGCTGTTATAAATACAATATCTCCATCCACATTTGATGTATTTGAAAAATCATCAATAACAGATACAGCTTTTGCAGGCACAAAAACAGATATGGTAGTTGATGATGCAGGCTTTCTTAAATTTGAAGCTGATGTTACCTGGGATAATGTTGCAGGTAATATTGATACATGGGGTTTAGTTGATTCAATAGGTGGTGTAGATTCCCCAGGCACATATTTATTTAGCTCTAATATAGATCTTGGATCTCCTGGTAATGCTACTTTAAAATCTGAAATTACATTTGAGGTATATAGCACAACTGACATTTGGGATAACTTTCAAGGCAATATAGACACATGGGATTCTATAGATTCTGTTGTTTTTGATGATGTAAATGCAACTTTATATGTTGCTACTACTCAACAAGATCCTGCAAGCGGATCTGCAACCTGGACAGACTATCAAGAATTTACAATAGGAAATTATTACGGAAGAGGTTTTAAGTTTAAATTAATTTGTACTACAGGATCTAATGATCACCAGATAAAAGTAACAAGTTTAAAAGCAACAGCAGAAGTTTATTACAGACTAGAATCAGAGACAGTAACAACAAACGCAAGCGGATCTTCTTTAACTTATGATAATGCTTTTTTAGCTACACCGCAGATAGCAATATCTGCAAATAATATGAGTACAGGGGATTATTATGCAATTACCAACAGCACAGCCAATGGTTTTACATTAAGATTTTACAACGCAGGCGGTACAGGTGTAGCAAGGACTGCTTATTATTTATCTAGAGGATATTGACATTTACAAAATGCAACTTAGTATTTATAAAAATTTTGTATAATCTAAAAGGAAGGTTTAATGGCACAACATGATTATGTGATTGCAAACGCATCAGGAAGTTCAGTAAGAGCAGACATTAACAGTATGGCTCTTGCCATCTCCTCTAATAACAGTGGATCTTCTGAGCCTTCAACAAGGTATGCTTATGAGTTTTGGACAGATACATCAAACAATGTTGTAAAAATAAGAAATGGTGCAAATAACGCATGGATAACATTGCCTTTTTCTATAACTGCAAATAATACTGTTGATATAAACGGAGGGGCTATTGATGGAACTCCTGTAGGTGGATCAACAGCAAGCACAGGTGCATTTACAACTCTTACTGCTTCTGGAGCTGCAACATTTGGTACTGTTGATATTAATGGAGGTGCTATTGATGGAACTCCTATAGGTGGATCTAGTGCAAACACAGCAAGCATAACTACACTAACAGTTACAACATTATTAAGTTTACCAGATGGAAGTGCATCAGCCCCTTCTCTAACAAACACAGGTGATACAAATTGCGGTTTGTATTTTCCAACGGCTGATACACTTTCATTTACAGCAGCAGGCACAGCCCAATTTACAATGGCTGATGGTGTTATTGCTCCTGTTACTGATAATGATATAGATTTAGGAACTTCATCTTTAGAATTTAAGGATGGTTATTTTGATGGTACTTTGTACGCTGATGCAATTAACTTAAATGGTACTGCCATATCTTCAACTGCCGCAGAAATTAATCTTTTAGATGCCTTAGACAGAGGATCTATTATTTATGGCAACGCTAGTGGTGCAACAGCAGTTCTAGGGCAAGGAACAAACGGCCAGGTATTAACATCAGATGGAACAGATATATCATGGGCTGCCGCAGGCGGTGGCGGAGCTTCATCATTAGATGGGTTAAGTGACGCTAAATCAGCAGGAACTAATTTTACAGGCTCTTTGAAAGTAGGTAGCGCAACCACAGGAACATTAAATGCGGCACAATACAACACAAGTCTAGGGCTTACAGCAATGGATGCTATAACTTCAGCAGATGGTCTTACAGCCATTGGTTTTGCAAGTTTGTTGTCAAACACTACTGGATCAAAAAATTCTGCATTAGGCCAGGATTCACTAAAATTAAATCAAACAGGAATAGAAAATTCTGCATTTGGATTTAAATGTCTAGATGCAAATGTTTCAGGAAATTATAATTGTGGATTTGGAAAATCTACTTTAGGTTCAAATACAGGTTCAAATAATTCAGCTTTTGGCGCGGGAGCTATGGCAGCAAATGTTGGAGGGACTGACAATTCGTGTTTTGGTCACGGTTCTGGTGCGGCAATAACTTCAGGCGCACATAACACTGCTGTAGGAACAAGTTCTCTAGACGCATTAACAGCTTCTACTGTTCCTAATGTTGCTGTTGGTTCAGGTGCGCTTACTACAATGACAAGTGGTGATGGTGGAAATGTTGCTTGTGGTTATAGAACATTAGAAGCTCTTACAACAGGTTCAGGCAACTCTGGACTTGGGTATGGCGCAGCACTGGCGGTAACTACAGCAACTAACAACACGTTGCTCGGACTTTCAGCTGGACAAGGAGTTACAACAGGCGGTGACAATAATTGTATGGGTAACGCTTCGGGTGTTCAAATAACAACAGGCGGTAATAATCTTTGTTTAGGTACTTCATCGGGTACAGCTAATAATCCAGGTGGCGCAATAATTACAGGTTCAAATCAAATAGCCATCGGTAATGCTTCATCATCAAATGCACACATACAGATTGATTGGACAGTAGCTTCTGATAAAC
>TARA_R110000850_G_scaffold37235_4_pt1 | contig 18195 bp, 13 predicted proteins | sample TARA_R110000850 | Tara Oceans TARA_R110000850 (sample SAMEA4397586) | marine metagenome | biome: Polar Biome; feature: [SRF] surface water layer (ENVO:00010504); material: water (ENVO:00002006), including particulate matter (ENVO:01000060) such as... | depth 5 m | reverse complement strand
CACCAAGACCAACCGCCTGACCCGCTGGATGCGGCTGAAACAGCGCGAGGGGCTCGATCCGATGGCGGAAATCCTCTGCATGTGCGACAGCCTGCCGCCTTCGGTGATGGGATTGCTCGACCAGAACGCGATGGTCAGCTCGATGAACTGGCAGGTCAACATCATCGCCGAAGAACTCACGACCGAGGATGGCTGGTGGCTGATCGATTCGCACACCCACCATGCCGATCACGGCGCTAGCAGCCAGTATATGAGCATCTGGAACAGCCGCCGCGAACTGATCGCAACCGCGATGCAAAGCGTGGCCTATTACGCCTGACGAGGGGCGGTAACCGCCAGCAATGACAATCGCGTCGGTGAGCTTGATGCGCTGTTTCCCGACCGATGCCCACTCGGGCTAATGCGGCAAGTGCCGGGGAAACCATGCTCGAAACATCCTGTTGCAGGAACCGTGCGAAGCTTATACATATCGGTTTCTGGGAGACCAACCGATGGTGCAAACTACTCGACCGCCGAATGGCGCATTACAGTCTTTCTCTTCTGTACAGGCCAAGCTGGCCTCATGTTCCAAAGTCGTGGGAGAAGCCTTTTTCCCGGTAATGGTGGAGGCGCTGGCTGATGCGCTCTCGGCCCGCTGGGTGTTCCTGTCTACCCTTCATCCAGCCACCCCCGGGCAAGCCTGCACGGTTGCGGTCTGGGACAATGGTCCCGGAGAAAATTTCGAATATCAGCTGGAACATTCTCCCTGCGCCAATATTGTCGGACAGGGCGCCTGTTGCTTTCCGGATAATATTATTGGCCTCTTCCCCGACGACCAGGTGCTGAAAGATATGGGCGCAGAGGCCTATGTCGGAACACCCCTTCGGTCATCATCAGGAAAAATTCTCGGTTTGCTGGCTGCGCTTGACGACAAAGTCATTGAACATCCCGAACAGGCGGCGGAAATCATCGAGCTGTTTTCCGGCCGCGCGGCTGCCGAACTGGAACGGCTGGCGACCGCTTCGCTCAACGAACGGCTCGGACGGATCGTCGAGGATTCGGTTAGTGAGATATATATATTCGGCGCGGACAGCTATCATTTTGAACTGGTCAACCGGGGCGCACGGGAAAATCTCGGCTACTCGATGGAGGAACTTCGCGAGCGCACGCCCTGGGACCTGAAGCCGCAATATACAAAGGAACAATTCATCGATTTCGTGACACCGTTGCGGAATGGAGAGGTGCCAAACCTGCTGTTTGAAACGGTGCACGAACGGAAAGACGGTTCAACCTATGATGTGGCGGTACAGCTACAGTTCTTTCCCGGCGTCGAAAATATTTTCTATGCCTCGATCACCGATATCACCGACCGGAAGCGCGCGGAACAGGCCCGCGCCCATCTAGCGGCCATCGTTGCATCGTCCGATGAAGCGATCATTTCCAAGACCCTAGATAGCACAATCACAAGCTGGAACGATGGTGCCGAGAAAATCTTCGGCTATTCTGCCGGAGAAATGATCGGCAAATCGATCCGTCTTCTCATTCCGCCGGACCTTCAATATGAGGAAGATGACATTCTTTCGCGGCTGAACAGCGGCGAGAAGATCAGCAATTACGAGACGGTCCGCGTATGTCGTGACGGTCGGCGGGTGGACGTGGCCGTCAACGTTTCGCCGATTTACGATGCAGCCGGCAATATCGTCGGCGCCTCGAAAATCGCGCATGACATAAGCGAACGGAAGCGCGCGGAAGAGCGCGAGCGCCTGCTGATGGGCGAGGTGAACCACCGCGCGAAAAATATGCTGACCCTGGTGCAGGTCATTGCGCGGCAAACCGCCGCTAGTGACGCCACAACCTTCGTGCAGCGCTTCGAAGAGCGCATACTTGCCCTGTCCGCCAGCCACGATGTGCTTCTCAACAACTGCTGGCAAGATGTCCCGCTCGACGAACTGGTGCGGTCGCAGCTTGCCCATTTTGGCGATGCGATAGGGCCGCGGATAAAATTGTCCGGCCCGCCGCTCAGGATTACCGCACCGGCGGCCCAAGCGATCGGAATGGCGTTGCATGAGCTTGCCACCAACGCGGCCAAATATGGCGCGCTGTCAAATGATGAAGGCGTCATCGAAATCCTGTGGAAGCTCGAGCAAAAGGCCGGAACGGATCAGGATTTTTCGATGAGCTGGGGCGAAAGCGGTGGCCCGAGAGTCGAAAAGCCGTCGCGAAGCGGCTTCGGATCGACGATTATCGATCGCCTGCTCGAGGCCAGCCTCGAGGGAGAAGTTGATCTGGATTGGCGGCCAACCGGCCTTTTCTGCCAATTATCGTGCCGGGCCGGCAAAGTGCTTAGCGGATCACAACCAACAACGCAGCAAAGCGATGCGGTCATCGGGCTCCGGCAGGCGCGATCCGATACAACCCACCGGATCCTGGTGGTGGAAGACGAAATCCTGATCGGAATCGAGATTGCGGAAATACTGAAAGACGCCGGTTTCGACATTCTCGGCCCGGTCACCACAGTCGGCGGAGCGCTGAAGCATCTCGAGAACGAGATGTGTGATGCGGCGGTCCTGGACATCAATCTGGGCCAGGAAACTTCCGAGCCGGTTGCCAAATTGCTGTCCGAAATGGGAACCCCCTATCTCTCGGTCTCCGGTCGCAGCATCGAAGACCGGCCAGCGGCATTCTCCGGCTCGCTCCATCTAGCCAAGCCGATTCAGTCGAAGCTGCTGGTAAAAGAGCTGGGCCAGATGCTCGGCGCGGTGACCTCTTAGCATTTCGGTCGGGCTGGTTCGGTGCTTTTTCGGCCGTTTGCCCGCCACATATTGCGTTGTCGCAAAACCCAATGTGAGCCGGCAGCAGTCGGCGCGAATTAAAATTCGATTATCGATATATTTCGATCAGTTAGAAAATTATGGTGCCAGAAGAGGACTAGAGTTCGAGTACTAGAAAACCCCAGAAAACGTGACTTTCAACGAGTGTGGTTGCCGCGTTTGTGGTACCCCTTTGTAGCAAATGGAAACAAGCTTGGCAATGTGGGTCCCTGTTTAGGACCCGAACCCTTTATCTCAAAAACGGTAGGTACCCCAAAGGTTCCCGAAATTACTTCAATTATATTGAAATAGATTTTGTTCGGTAACTTCGAGGTCAGTGGTTAATCTTCTATGGTTATTAGATGAATTGAGCCATAGGATAAGATAGATATTGGAACAGGGGGATTAGAGTGGCTGTTCGTGAAACCACCTTAGAGGGCCTTACATCGGCGGAGTTCAAGAAAGCAGAGCGACTATTTAAACGAGCCTTCTACAGTCAGTTGATAATCGCAGCATTCGGGATGCTAACGATATTTATAACTAATGGAAACTGGTCTCTAATATTCGCTGTCGCTGCGATGATAGGATATATGATCTGGTTCTTAATAAGTTTATATCACCGGGAGAGCCGAGGACAGGCAGAACGAGGAAGAAGAGCGATGCTCATCTCGGACGGGTTGAGCGAACATTTATCTCCCTCTGAAGCCAGAGATATTGAAGTAGCCTTTACGGTCACAAAGGAAGACGGCAAGTTTTCTGAAAACCCTGATTTCTTCGCAACCGACAAAGCGGCAGGCAATGATAGGCTTGCCGAAATGTTGGAGGAAAGCGCGTTCTATTCTTGTAACTTGTATGCCGCCAGTGCGAGGCAAACTTGGGTCAGTCTATTTCTGTTTATGTGTATCGCAATAGCGATGTTCGCAAGTTCGATGCTATTTTTGGACGTTAGTCAGATACAACTCGGGGCTCGATTGTTGTGTGCAACCTTGGTTCTCTTGATGTCACAAGACATAGCGGGCAATGCAATGGCATATGCATCAGCCCATAGGCAGTTGGCCGGATTTCAAAGTAGGCTTAAGAACTTAAGATTATCCGGTTACCCACAGCCAGACCTTCTTTTGTTGTTAGGTGACTACAATTCTGCCGTAGAAAGCGCGCCAATGATGGCCCCGGGCGTATACCAACAAAATCGTGTAAGACTAGATGAGCTTTGGCGCAAACATGCTGAAGCATAAGGGAGGTTAAAATCCCAAAAACAGTGGACGAATGTTTCGACATGTTATTGTCTCGGCTTAGCGCCAGTTCATCAGAAACTACTAGCGCCGCTTCACACCGGGCTAGCATAGAAGCCAGCCTAAAATCCGGATTTGGCATGACATCCCTTTTCCGTTCCGGTTCGTTTGGACATCAGACAAGCGTCCGGTGGTATAGCGACGTTGACTATTTTGCTGTTATACCACGGGCAAATCTAAAGAAAAACTCTACTCAATCACTTCAAGCAATCCGATCAACATTGCACGCTCGGTTTCCAAGAACCGGTGTTACGGTCCGAAGTCCTGCGGTCATTGTTCCATTTGGGAGCCAGCCGGGGGAGCGCCACGAAATTGTCCCAGCAGATTATGTTCGTCAATCAACCGGTGGCTTTAATATTTACGATATACCCGACCGAGCGGGGGGGTGGATGCGCTCAAGTCCACAGGGGCACAATGCATGGGTTAACATGCACAACAATAATCTGAATAAGAAGCTCAAACCGCTCATAAGATTAATAAAGGCTTGGAACTATTACAACACTGTAGGGATCAGATCGTTCTACTTAGAACTTCGAACGACTGAGTATGCAAAGAATGAAAGTGTTATAATATATAAGATCGACTTTCTATCGTGTTTGCGGGCTATTCGGCGCAGCGAATTAGCCTCCATGCAGGACCCGATGGGAGTATCAGGTCTTGTCGCGCCAGCTACAGCAGCCATAAAAACATCAGCCATTTCAAAGTTGGACACTGCAATACGGAGGGCTGAAAAGGCACGTGAAGAGGAGAATGCCAATAACATGCCCATGGCGATTTTCTGGTGGAATTTAGTATTCAACGATTGGTTCCCCAAGTGGGATGCCTGAGCTGATAACCGAAAAACGATAAAGAAATTCGAGGCCCCAACTCCGACAACGGTGGGGCAAAAGCTCCCCATTACCCCCCACGCGCCACCTTTAAGCTAAGTCGTAAATGCACTATTGTTTTATCCTTGTTCACAGTTATACGGTGGCTCGCCAGTAAACAGTCAGAACAGCCTGTCGTCCTAACTACACCGCTCACAGCTTAGCCCGCCATAGCGATGTAGTGCCTTTTAGTTCCAAACCCGATGACATTACCTAATCCAAATCCTCTTCCAAATCATCGGGATTTGGGTTGCCAATGTCGCAAAGCTTGACCCCCTTGTAAGCCCAATATGCCATGCCGCTTACCGACGGCCATTCATATCCCATTTCATGCACAAGCGTTAACGCCGCTGCGGAAGGGCTAGTAATTTCATCCCTGAATTGGACTTTCCGGGCGCTTGCAACTGTGCACTTGATTTGATCGTCTTTAACGAATGTAAGAGTGCTGCCAACCGGCACGTTCAAGGTCTTGAAGGTGCGCACTTCACGCCGAGAACGCATATCCTCAATCTCTTGACGTTCGTTGGCATCTATGTCCTGCTCTTCATCTGTGATCATGATTTTGTCGATGGCCACTAATTCGATTATGGCTTTCGCCAAGTCAGGTTCGATTGTGAAGAATTCCCTGTTACGGCGCGCACGGTTCTCGCCAAACACGAAGTGCAACGTACGCTCAACCTTTCGGCAATCTGCAACGTTGGCTGCAAAATAGCACTCAAACGGGACTGGTATAGAAGTATTATCTAATTGCTTTACCCTATCGCCAACGTCATTTTGCTGCGTCAGCCCAATCTTGACATACCCCGGCATCGCTTCATTTGTGAGTATATAGACAATGCCACCTGTCATTATTTGCACCTTTGTAAATTAGCTTAAATCATTTGCATTGTTGGACAGCACGTAATCAGGATATTATGTTTTTCGCAAGCTCGTAGGGACTATCCGTTTCCTCTTGGTCCCACCCGTGGATCCGAAGATCCACTTCGATGCTATTCTACCCTAAGACCTCATCCTCAAAGGCCTCTTTAAATTCGGCGTTGGTCTGCCCTGCCTCATTGTAGAATGGCAGGCCAAGGACCGAATAATCACGACCTTGGAATACCGTCTCAAGTCGGGCCTTGTTTTTCACCTCCTCAAGAAGAACCTGCTTCCAGTCATCTTGTGGGCGGAGCTGGTCGCCCTTCGGTTCGATGAATAGCTGCATAATCGTGCTGGCCTTTTTTCCCTTCTTCCTCAGAAACAGAATGAAGTCCGGTTCAAAGGCGCGTCCAGTATCAAAGTCGTAGAGCTTCACTGCCTTCTCGTTCCTTAGCAGATAGAAGTCATCATACACGCCGCGCAGTCTGGCTTCCTGATCGTGCATATACTTGATGAAGAGCTTTTCCTGATCCGTGCCGTAACTGTCATCATAGGCGTGCCACTCCTTACCGCTCAGGTCGATCTGATCCAGCCCCGGCACGTTACTTTCGCCCTTCACCCAGCTCAGGCCCGTCTCGCCTTCGATCCGCAGTTTCAACGTCTTATCGGTGAAGCGGCCCTTGATGGGATACGGCTTGAAATCCTTGGTACCGATAAACTCGACGCTTTCGCGTTTCACGCCGCTTTCGATCTGGTGCAAGACGTAGTGTGCGATGTCCAGCTTTTGCCGCGCGGTCAAATTGTCCAAGTCATCGGGCAAGCCGCGCACGTTCACTGTCACGTTGGCAAGATAGCTGTCAGAGGTGACAAACTGCGATGCACTCGCAAGTTGCGGAAAATAGGTTCGCAGATTGGCAAAGTGGAAGAAATCATTGGCATCCAACGCAAAGCCCAGAATGGCCCTGCCGAAATCGGCCAGCTTGAAGTCACGTGAGATAGGTTCCTTGCTCGACGGCTTCAGCGTCAATTGACCACCGCCAAAGGCAGAGGCCTCCGTCACCTGACCTGTCATCAGGTTGAGATAGGTAAAGGTGCCTTCAATCTTGTATGCATCCAGCCCGTCCACATTGTCACGTGGGTTTCTCACTCGGTCATTCGTCCAGATGTATTCACTCTCATATAGAGATGTCTGCTTGAAGCTGTCCTTGAGCCGCAGGTGCACCGTCCGTGCGGTTTCATCCAGCATTCCGGTTTCGCGCAGGGCATTGCGGATGTCTTGGATGTACTTCGGATTATGGGAACAGTGGTAGTGCAGTCCCTCCAGCACCCGCAACGGATGGTCCACTGCGCTGTCATACTTGCGCTTTTCGCGCGCGGCGTCGGGTTGATCTGGGGCGACAAAGGGAAAATACCGCGCCCCGCGTCCGATCAACTGTGCCTCGGCCATGGTGGTCTTGCCCACCTTGTTGGCCTTGCCGTCGCGGGTGTCGTACAGGCGCACGATGTCGAACAAATTCAGCACGTCCCAGCCCTCATTTAGCTTATCGACGGCAAAGATAACCCGTATCTCGTTGTCCCGATCCTCAAGCGCGTTCAACTCTATCTGTCTATTTTCCAAATCCTTGGGGTTGTTGACATTCACTACCTTCTCGGGGGCAAAATCGCTCTGAAGCTCACGGGCGAAATCAGCCGCCTCCATGCCCCTTTCGTCCATGATGAACGCGAAGGCGCGGGAAAGAGTGTCATCGCCCTCAGAGGCTGCTCTGATCGCCTTTACCGCATCGCTAGACAATCCGGCCACCATTGCCGAGAACGCGGCCTCGTTGTCGGCGCTGTCCTTGATCGTCTTGGACTTCATCAGGATCACGGGCTTGCAATGCAGCCCGTGTGCCTCGGCGACCTTGCGGCGGTACTGGCTCAACACCATCGCCTGCATCATCCGGGCCTCAGGCGGCAAATCGGCCTGTCGCAACTCGATGTCCTTGGAATAGCCGTCTTCCCGAAACTGGCGCAGCGAATAGTCGTACAATATCTTGTCGTGATACTTCGCCCTAATCGCCTCATGGCTTAGGTCAACGGTCGCGGTGAACTCCAACAGCATGTTTTCGGGGTGCTGGCGGAATATCTCCGATACCGTACCTTCCCAACTGGCCTTGTCTTCCTTCTCGCCGACAGTAAGCGTCTTCTTGGTCTCTGCATTTAGGTGGTGCGCTTCGTCTGAAATCATCACCACCTTGTAGTCGCGGAAGTCCTCGATGGTGACAGCGTTTTCCTTCGGGGCTTGCATCCGTGTGTGCAGCCCTTGAATGGTAGTGAAGTGGATGTTGATTGCCTCACCGCTCACCGCGTCAAAGGTATCCACCGCGCGGATGTCCACCGGCTTGTCGTCAATCCGAACCTGTGGCGCAAATAGATGCTTAGCCGATGCAGGGTTGAGGAAATTGTCCTTGGTCTTTTCGATGATCTGGGCAGAGTTCACGAAGAACAGAAAGTTGCGATAGCCGCGCCGGTAAAGGTCCAGGATCAGCGCCGCCATCAACACCGTCTTACCGCTGCCCGTGGCCATGTGGAACAGAAGGTGCGGGGCTTTCGGTCGTCCCTCGTATTTGTCGATGTAGAACAGCCAACGCTCCAGCGCCGTGCGTTGATAGGGGCGTAAGGTGATCTTGGGTGCAAGGTTTCCGGTGATGTCATCGGGGATGTCTGACTTGAGCGCCCCATACTTGGCCAGCGCGTCAAACTCTTGGCTCAGGCTTTGGGTCATTCGGTGATCCCGTAGAATGAACGGGTAGCAGTTGCGTCGTCCTCCGAGATGTCAAAATCCGCATCCCCAAGGCAGCCGAGATTGACATAGAGATGGTTGGTATCGAGGCAGTCCATCAGCACGCGCTTGGCGTCGTCCAGCGGCAGCGCGGCGAAGTTGTCGGTATCGAAGGCGCTTAGGTCCACCTCATAGCGCAGATAGCCTGTGGCTTGGATATCGGCATGGATGGTTTGCAGCGTGGCGATGTCTTCGGCGGCTTCTATGCGGTCGGCAAAGGCCGAGTTGGAGGCCGCAAGTTCGGCATAGACAAATGATCCACCGCCTTGCCACTCTACGGCTTTGGATATGCCGCTTTGCTCACCTTCGATAACCTTCTTAAAGCGAGAAGCAGGCAAATCGAGGATGTAGTCCATTTGCTCGATAGCGATCCACTTTCGTTGCATTTTGTGCGCAACCGCCGCAGTCGTGCCTGAACCAGAAAAGAAATCGAGCACGATGTCGTTTCTTGATGACGAAAACATCTGTATGATCCGACGCAATAGGGCTTCGGGTTTCTTTCCTGCTGGAAAGCTAATGCCGCCTTCGGACTGCAAGTTGTTTGTAGGAATATCAGTCCAGAGATTTGATACGGGACGCGCAACTAGTCTTTCTCCATCTATTTCTCGAAGCCCCTTTCCCAAGAAATAAACCTGACGACCTTGATACAAGTATATTGGATCAAGTCCTTCTCTATCTAACTTGATCACATGGTCCAACTCTCGTGACTTTCTGAGAGGCTCCGTCAACCAAGAGGAGGGCTTTTGGAGAGTTTTGGTTTCAAAGACCCTGTAAGCATTTTCTAGTGCAAACTCATTGGCCTGCTCTGTAACCGCTATCGTTGCTTTTTCGGCTCCAAGTTCTCGCTTGGCTTTGGCCCACTGACTGTTTGCGGTGTCTCCGTTGAACCCAAGCCCATCAAGAATATGTGAAGATATACTCTTGAAACGCCATTCATCGCATGGATCATCAAAGTTTTCGATAAAGCGCGAAAAGTGCCCCAAGTCCACCTCCGCGCTGCCGATATAGGGCACGTGATACTCGAAACTTGATTTGCGCTTTGAATAACAAAGAATGAAGTTGGTTACTTGTGTCGGTCCCGTGTTCACGGTTTTGAAGCTGGAAGTGGTAGCTGCTTCGACTGAGATCGTGGTGATATAGTTCGCCGCTCCGAAAATCTCGTCCATCAGCACCTTGCAATAGTGGATTTCGGTGTCATCAAGGATAACCGCTACCGCTCCTTCATTGGACAGCAGGTCTCTTGCCACTTCCAGCCGGTTTCGCATAAAAGTCAGCCAAGTTGAGTGATTGAAGCGGTCATTGTACCGGAAACTGTCATCTCCCGTGTTGAACGGCGGGTCGATATAGATCAGCTTAACCTTTCCCGCATAGCGCGCTTTCAGCGAATGCAGCGCCAGCAGGTTGTTCCCCTTGATCAGCAGGTTGTCGTCCTCCGACACCTCGCCTACGGGCTTGGCCTCACCCTCTGCCACGGCCTTCGCGTCCCAGCGTTCCCAGCCGGTGAACACCTTGGGTTCAAACAACCGCGTGATGTCGTCCGGGGCCAGCGTCGTGTTCCAAAACACCTCGTTGCGGCCCCGGTCTTCTTTTGTCATCCCACCTTCCAGCACGCAATCCTTGTAGGGCCACGCAAGCACCACGTCGCGCGACTGGCTTAGGTAATTGCCGTGCCCGTCAGTCAGCCCTATGCGGTTTTTGAATGCCGTGTAGCTGTCGGGCAAGAAGGCTTTGTTGGATACAAAGTCTTGAAACTTAACCTTATCGAAAACCAGCGTGCCTGCGACTTCAGTGAAGAAATGCGCCTTCAGCGTATCGGACTGGATCAGCAGTTCCAGCAGCCGCACGTCCATGTTCAGCGCCGCCTCTATGACCGCATTTTTGAGGATCGCCCCATCCGAAATGAATGCCTGTTCGGCTTGGAGAAGCTGCTTCAGATCATCGAGAAGGTTTTGCATTGATGGTTTTGCCCTTGGCTTTAGTCTTTCCGCCCTCGTGCCTGATCAAGTGACGGAAATCTAGCTCCCTCTTATTAGCACGCTAACAGGAGTTGGTGCCGGGTTGTTTTGAACGCCGAAACCAGATTGTCGCCTCCCACCCTTATGGCACCTGATATAGCCAGTGTAAGGCCATTTGCCCTACGACCTAAAAATGATGGAGATTTGCGAGGGGGCACCTCCGATCAGATGTGGCCCGGATTACCCCCCATACCCCCTTGCCGGGGGCTAAAAATAACCAATTGACAGGAGCTTATATAATTGCCTAACGAACGATAGTCATTCTTATAAGGGAACTGATTATGTGCCGTGTCATTGCTTATTACCGCGTATCGACTGAGGAGCAGGCCCGCTCCGGCCTTGGCTTAGAAGCCCAGCGGCAGGCCGTGCAATCGCTGTGCGCGGGGAGAGGATGGGAGATTATAGCCGAACATACCGAGGTCGAAAGCGGGAAGCGGTCCGACCGTCCTGCACTTATGGAAGCGATGCGCCATGCAAAGGTAACGGGGGCTGTGCTAGTGGTCGCCAAGCTGGACCGCCTGAGCCGCTCGGTAGCGTTCCTGTCCGCTTTACAGGACAGCGGGGCTAAGTTTATTGCAGCCGATATGCCAGAGGCTACCGAACTGAACGTGCATATTATGGCTGCTGTTGCCCAAGCTGAGCGAAAGGCTATCGGACGGCGGACGAAAGAGGCTTTAGAAGCGGCAAAGGCGCGCGGTACATGGACCAAAGCGGACGGGACGCCCTACAAGTCTGGGAAGCGTCTAGGCAATCCCAATGGCGCTGCTGCACTAAGACGCGCTGGAAAAGGTAATGCGGACGCTGTGGCGGTAATCCGGAGCGGGGCGGACAGCTTTGCGCGGGAACTGGCTCCGGTCATTGAGGACATACGCTCAGCGGGGCACAGCTCCCTGCCTGCAATAGCGAGCGCACTTAACGACCGCCATATACAGACGAGACGCGGGGGCAAATGGCATCCTACGAGTGTTAAAAACCTGCTTGCTAGGCTGTGACATTGGGATTGATACCATTTAGAATATCGAGCAACTATTACCCGAGAATAACGGTTTTCGGTATTTTCCTGCATAGCAAACGGGTTAAAGCATCCGATATTCTGCCTTTGTCGTTTCTAACCCTACCCCAGCCATTGCCGTTCATAGGACTATCAGCCGATTATAACTGATCAATATGAAGCCTCGACGCACGGCATCTGTCTTAAGCGGTATATTTAGCAATTCATCGATCCCGACATTCCTGCCATCGCTTTCGCTTGCGACATAAACAACCGACTGCCATGGCCCACTTATAATGTTATATCGAGTTTCGGGAGATTGGGATGCATGATATCCCGCCAGCTGCAAAACGAGTGCGGCAAGTTCAGGCAGAGCTAAACCGTGTTACAAGAGAAGCGGGGGAACGATATCTAGCAGAGCAACCAGACAGGGCAGGTTTACTTCTATCGAACAAGGGCAATGTTTCTAGGAAACCACCCAACGGATACGGTGAGGCAATCGCGCAGTTAGCTTGCAATCTTATCGCGAACTACGGCTTCCGACAAAAAACTAATGAGGAGCTTGTAGCTTGGCTACAAAAGTCGTTCCTTCACTTTCCTATCGGCATCGGGGTTATGACAAAACCCCTTAGTGCTAAGCAGCTTAGTCAAGTTCAATCTACGCTAACAGAACACGGCAAGCCTCTCTCACTGCCAGACAGGGTGACGGCTTCGCAACTTAAGATGGCTCTCCGCGCGATGGACAAAGGGCAGAGGGCCGAAATAGCAGGCACTTCACGATCTTATGATGCAAAAGTAACCTTCACCGATGCTGAAGTGATAATCGATGGAAGAGTTCTCAAGATAGGGTCCGATGGTCGTATCACCACAGCTGGAGGTAAAATCAAGGTCGCAACCCTAGCAACACTTTTTACCGGCTCACCGAAGGCGGCATAATCTCATTTATTATTCTATTTATAGAATAGGAGATAATCTTGACAAAATGCCTGCGTCTATCGTTTTGCCTGCCCCCGCTAGGCTTTTACATGGGGCACGTTTTACTTATCACCTGCACAGCAGTAAAGCCTGGAAAGCCGTCAGATGCTTAGATACGATCCGCGCTTTATCCCCCACCATCGTCAGCCCCGTGCCGGTAAGTTGGACAGACGCCAATTCGATATATGCCAAAAGGACCTTGCATATAGAGCGGCCTTGGAGGAACGTGTCGCAGACCCCCGGCGCTTTGCGGCTTTCATGGCAGGCGTGTCCGAATACATCCGCATAGGGGAGCCTTGCCCGACGTGTTTGAGCTTTCGCAGACGGGTTAGAGACCGTTCTTGCTATACCTGCCACCTAAGTAGGGGAAAGGATAACTTCGAGCGGATGAAGGCGGGCATTTCGCCAATCAAAAAACGCAGCCGTGCTGGCCATCTCGACTTGCTGGCGAGGGAAAAAGCGGCAGCGGCGGACGAATTTCTAGAAAGGCAGTTTGGCGAGTTCACGTTGCGCCAGTATCCCACCGGGCGGCTATGGGTAACTTTTCCTGACGGCTATGTGACAGAAGACTTAAACACATATGAACCCCAAGTTGTCTGGGCGCTTAGGAACAAGCACTCGGACTTTAACGCGGCGCTCAATTGGGCAGGCTGGCGTTAGCGCCGGATAGATCGACTAATTACCGCACGTTAGGCAAACACTTCGGCCGGTACGGCTAAGCCTTCTCGGTTTAGCATCTCAAGCAACCGAGATTGTGCTTGTGCTCTGATCTCCCTACCCAATGTCGTGGACGTTCTCATATGTCCTAGTGTGACATAGGTTACGACTTCCGGACTAAACTCGCCCAGTGCGAGCACGCTAGCCTCTAGGTCGGCTATGGTTTTAGCCGGTAGCCCATCAATGCTTCCACGCATTCCAATATATTGAGTGTCCCTTGTGCGCTCAATTGCCTCAAACCCATCAGACAGTTTCGTTAGTATTTTACCTAGGCTTCGTTGCTCGGCAATAGATAACGGATACGGAAATGGTTTCCTAAAAATAAGCCACCTCACCAACCAGAATAACAGTCCGCCCAAAGCTAGTGAGATCATGAAATCAGCCATATACTCGCTTCCTTAAATGGGTCTTAAATACCGTGGTCTTATAAGGCCCTATGAGCGACTTGTGAGGGCATGGCAAGGGTATCTGGACAAACTGATCACGGACAGCTTCTGAAAGCCCTTGGCGGGGCTATTCGGGCAAAGAGAAAGGCGTTGGGTCTGTCCCAAGAGGCGCTCGCAGACGCCGCTGGCATTGACCGATCTCACATGGGCAAAATCGAACGCGGCGAACGCAACGTCACCATGTTGAATATAGCTCGCATAGCAGCTGCACTCGACGCCAAGCCATCGGAAATCTTACACGCAGCAGGTCTATGACTAAGCACTAACTCGGGCGGTGTCTGCTATCCTAGTTCAAACCTAGGGAACTTGGCCAATTGCACCTGCAACATTGGCAGGGTATTGCTACCGTAGGTTCGACCCACGCCCCTCGACGCGTGGCCTTGCATGTAGTCCATCGCTCGCTCTTCGATACCGGCCTCAAGGCAAATGGTCTTGAACGTATGCCGCCAAGCATGATTGGGTTGCAGTGATCGATCACCAACCTGTCCTATGCCTAAGCCTCTGACCCACTCTGCCAGTCGCATACCTACGCGTTTGTATTGACCGCGCTGTAGTCCAACTCCAGATTTGTCGGGGTCGTAAAACAAAGGGCCCTCGGGACAAGCATCAATATACTCAAGAAACCCTTGCTCGATTAGATGTTCGTGGATTGGAACCAGTCGCGCCTCGTCTGTTTTAACATCTCCAGCCACCGGTGTTATCTCTACTGCCCAGACGTCATCTATCTTGGTGATGTCTTCGCGTCTCAATTGGGTCATCTCATTAACACGTGCACCGGTATAAGCGCAAAGCCACGGCACCCAACGTAAAGCCCCTACGAGCTGGGCGCTTCGCCTACCGGCATCTATGCTTAGGGACGCTGATAATATTGCCTTACGCTCGGCCTTCGTGAAATCGGGACTTCTAAGCCTTATCTTCTTTTCCGCTCGCACCTTGCCGACCAAGGCCACCGGGTTCTTTGGTATTAGCCGCTCATTGAAACCGTAATCGAACGTAACGCTAGCCGCAGCAAGATAGCTATTGTTTATCGTTTGTGCGCTTCTAGGCTTGCCCTTGACAGCTGCTTCCTTCTGCAAGAATTGCCGCCATCGAATTAGATCATCTGAGCTGACCTGATTGGCTATATCGTGCCCAAGAAAGTTGATTAGGTGATTTATGATTGAACGAAATTGGCGAACGGTTGCCTCACGCAAGCCCGGTTGTGTAGCATAGCCCTCGTACATTGCTGAGATGGACGTCTGCGCGCTACTCACTGGGCCAGCCGCACCGCTCTGCTTTAACTGGCCTTTGGCGTTACTAGAGTTCTCAGGCCGCTCACCGCCCGCTCTCTCAGGCATCCGCTTTTCTTGAGATAGCTTGAGTTCAAACTTTAGATTGTCGATTATGTCTTTTGCGGCCTGCTCCTCTGGCGAAAGCTTATCCACCGACAGTTTGAGCTTCTGCTCCAATGCCGAAACAAGAGGTTCACGAGCTATCGCGGCCTCTTCTTGCTCCATGGAATGTTGATATTGGTACTCTGCCGCTTCTTGTTTGTTTTGCCATAGGGCGAAATCAGCTGCTGCCCTCATCGGTGAAGGGGCCGTGTCTGGGCCGTGAGAAGCCGCTGCATCCAATATCGCCTGTGTCTCTGTCGTATACTGCGGGATCATACGCTTGGCCTGCTCGCGATCTTTTACACCCAAGCTAATCAAAAACTCCCGCTTCCCGATTATGCTGCGAAGTGGCGCAGGAATGCCCCGGCGGAAATAATACATTCCGCCCTGTCGAGGTCCATGAAGATAGGTACACATTGCTTGTTTTTCCTTGCTACATTTGTAGCAACCAGTCGCATCTAATGCCTAGATTTCAGGGGTTTATCAAGCTATTCAATCACTTAAAAGTGGCTGGTGCCCAGAAGAGGACTCGAACCTCCACATCCTTGCGAATACATGCACCTGAAGCATGCGCGTCTACCAATTCCGCCATCTGGGCCCATGCAGGTGGCAATCATCTTCATGCCGCCTGATAGAGGCGGGCGATTAGCCGCTTGATGGTTCTGCTGTCAATGATTCATATCGGCAAAAGCGCGATCCCGGGGGGTCGGCGGTGCGTGGCGGCTGTCGAACCGGTGTGGCGGGACCCATATTATGCTATGCCGAGCGGGGAATCGTTGTTGCGTCAACCGCGCGGCTGGGGCAGAGGCAACGCAGAAACCAAGGCACGAGTGGAAGATGAACATGGATCTTGATGGACGATTGATTTGCATATTTGGCGGCGGCGGCTTTTTAGGCCGCTATGTCGCGCAGGCCTTGCTGGCGCGCGGTGCGCGGCTGCGGATAGCCGAGCGCAATATCAAGAATGCCATGCATATCAAGCCGCTGGGCAATCTCGGCCAGACGCAATTTGCCAGCGCCGACATCACCAAGCCGGACAGCGTCGCCCGCGCGGTCCAGGGCTGCGATGCCGTGGTCAATCTGGTCGGTGTCCTGAACGGCGATTTTACCCGCATCCATGTCGAGGGCGCGCGCAATGTCGCCGAGGCCGCGGCGAAAGCGGGCTGTCGCACTTTGCTCCACCTGTCCGCGATTGGCGCCGACACCGAATCGCCGTCACGCTACGGCCGCAGCAAGGGCGAAGGCGAGCAGGCGGTTTTGAAAGCCTTTCCCGACGCCATCATATTGCGACCTTCGATTGTCTTTGGCCGCGAGGATGAATTCATCAACCGTTTTGCCGCGATGATTGCGATGTTGCCGGTCGTGCCGGTCATCGGCAGCGCGACCAAATTCCAGCCGGTCTTTGTCGGCGATGTCGCCGATGTCGTCGCCGAGGCGTTCGGCCAGCCCGAGCTTTACGCCGGACAAACCTTTGAGCTGGGCGGTCCGGAAGCGATCAGCATGGGCGATCTCAACCGGCGGATAGCTAGGATGACGGGGCGCGAGCGGACTTTTGTCGACGTACCGGATTTCGCTGCCAGAATATTGGCGATGCTCCCCGGCTCACCGATCACGTCGGATCAATATAAGATGCTGCAGAAAGACAATGTCGTGGCACCGGCGGCCAAGGGCCTGAGCGCCTTTGGCGTCGCACCGACCCCGCTCGCTGCGGTGGCAAATGGCTGGATGGAAAAATATACCGACCACGGCCGCTTCGGCGCGCGCGCCAAGGCAAGCTGAGCCGCTAGAAAAGAGCGAGTAAGGCGATACCCATCGCGACGCGGTAGATAACGAAGACCATCATCGACGCCTTGCGCAGAAATTGCATCAGGAAGGTCATGGTCGCCAGTGCTGCGATAAAGGTCAGCACGCCGGTGATCAGCGCTTCCTTGAGCAATTCGGTGCTGGCCCCCATCAGATCGGGAATGATCAGCACGCCGGCACCAGCCACCGCCGGTATCGAGAGCAGGAACGAAAAGCGCGCCGCCTCGACCCTAGTGTAGCCGAGGAAACGGGCAGCGGTCATGGTCACACCCGAACGGCTGGTACCGGGGATGAGAGCCATGGCTTGCGCCAGTCCGACGATGATGCCGTCCTTCAGCGTCAGATCCTCGAAGGATTTGACCTGCCGTCCGAACCGGTCGGCGATCCCGAGCAAGATACCGTAGACGATCAGATTGACGCCGACCAATGTGGTGCTGCGAAAGCCGTCGAGATAGCCGCCGGTCTTCAGGAACAGGCCGACGATGACGGCGGGAATCGTGCCGATGATGATCCACCAGAACAGCCGCCGTTCGGCTGGCGCCTGGCCGATGCCGATGGTTGCGAGGCCGCCCCGGCCCAGCGACCAGACATCTTTGAAAAAATAGGTGATGATCGCGAGCAGCGAACCGACATGTACGGCAATGTCGATCATCGGCCCCTGATCGGCAAAGCCGGTGAACACGGGCAAGAGGATCAGATGACCCGAAGAGGAGATCGGGAGAAATTCGGTAACGCCCTGCACGATTGCGAGGAGCAGCATTTGAATGAAGGTCATGGACGTTCCGTATGTTGGCTTGGCCGTATATTGGTTTGACGCGCAATAGCGTTTCGCCAAGCGGTTGTCGTGAGGAAAATATAGGGCCGATACGATACCAATAGGTACTTGTAGTCAAGGCATAACAGTCAGCTGGCTACGTCAAACATATATATAGGACATAGAAGCTGTCCTATATATTAAAATATGCGTGACTCCCGCCGCTTTTTTGGTTATTCCATCTGCCATAGCCGCCGGGAACGGCCGCTGATTATAATCATATATTACGGGAAACGAGTATCTGGCATGGCAAAAAGCCCGCAGAAGTTGAAAATGCTGAGATTTGTCGAGGAGGGCCAGGCCTATCCGGAAAAGCGCAACCCCGATCTGCGCGCGGAAGATTTTCAGGAAATTGCCGACCGCTATGCCCCAGACAAGGCGGCGGAACAGGCAGCCCGTTGCTCGCAATGCGGCGTGCCTTATTGTTCAGTCCAT
>TARA_R110000850_G_scaffold270071_3_pt1 | contig 18205 bp, 14 predicted proteins | sample TARA_R110000850 | Tara Oceans TARA_R110000850 (sample SAMEA4397586) | marine metagenome | biome: Polar Biome; feature: [SRF] surface water layer (ENVO:00010504); material: water (ENVO:00002006), including particulate matter (ENVO:01000060) such as... | depth 5 m | reverse complement strand
ATGTCCGGCGGGCCCAAGACGGCTGTCGCAGGTTTGCTCAGGCAAACCGCACGCGAAATGGGCCCGTCTAATGTGCGATGCAATGGTGTGGCACCGGGGGTCATCGACGCCGGCATCGTGCACAGCTCGTTCGAGATTGATCAGGTAGCCAAGGACGTCATTACCAGCTGCATGAACCAGACGCCGCTGGGTCGTATGGGTACGCCGGAGGAAGTGGCGGCTCTGGTCGACTTCCTGACTTCAGAAAGTGCGGCTTACATCAGCGGGCAGATCATCGCCATCGACGGTGGGTACAGCGCCTGATCCGGACGGTGTGCGAGGAGCAGAAGTGTCGCGGCCCTAACGCCGGCGGCCTGCTTTCTGAAAAGAGAAAGAGCGCGTGAGCTTGCTGCTGGTGCTGCGTAGCTTCTTCAGCAACTTCGGCCGGGACGGCTCATCCGCAATACCTAGCAGCAGAAGAATGACGCCATGCACGGTCTGGGCGCGAAACGCGGACTCGCTCAACTCGCCCTGTATCCATAAATCCAGCACGCCCACGAAGTGAATTTCCAGTTCGAGCGCCAGCTGGTCTGCGCTGAGTTCGGCAGGAATCAGGCCGGCTGCCTCCAGGCCGCCAATGGAGTCTCGCCAGTAGGCCAGGCCGCGGTCCATGAACGCAGGGCGATGCAAAGGGTCGCTGACGCCCAGAAGAAAGCGATACAGAACCCGATAGAAGCTGGGGTCTGAGGAGAAGAATGCGGCCACCGCATCGGCATAGGCCAGGGCTCTGTCAAACGGGTCTTTCTGGGCCGCTGCGATCTCGCCCAGATCGCTCACCCCATCCATGGAGCGGTTCATCAGCGCGTAAAGCAGGCCGGCTTTGGAGCTGAACAGGTTGTAGGGCGTGGTGGGGCTGACCCCGGCGAGTTCCGCCAGTGCCAGCATGGTGAACTCGCTGGAATGCGACATCCTGATCAATGACTCTGCTGCATCAAGCAGCTTGTTGCGTCGTTGTGCCAGCTGTTTTTGCCTTACCAATGTGTCCTCCATGCCTTGCGAACGATCATCTGACAGGGCAGGCCGCATACAGGGCCTTCCCTTACTTGCACAGCTTCTCCGAATTGGATAGCGTCAGCCTTATCTTATAGCGCACTACAAGTTTTTTACGGGCTGCTTTTGTGGGGCCTCTGGAAGACCTGACAAGCGCAAAACAACGAGGAGCGCATCATCATGGATATTGGCGTACTGGGTGTCTTTCAGAACTGGCACAAGGACATGAGCGACGAACAGATGTTCGTCTCCGAAATCGAGATGCTGGAACGCAGTGAATCGCTGGGTTTCGATTCGATCTGGATGGCCGAGCATCATTTTGATGATTACTCCATGTGTCCGGACAACATGCAGGCGCTGTCTTATCTCGCCGGGCGCACCAAGAAGATCAAGCTGGCCACCGGCGCGGTGATCCTGCCCTGGAATAATCCGCTGCGCGTCGTCGAGAAGATCACCATGCTCGATCATCTCTCAGGCGGCCGCATGATGTTTGGCATGGGCCGTGGCCTGGCCAAGATGGAATACGCCGGCATGGGCATTGACATGAACGAAGCGCGCGAGCGCTTTGACGAAGCCGCACCAATGATCATCAAAGGCCTGGAAACCGGCTTTATCGAGGGTGACGGCAAGCACTACCCGCAGAAGCGCATGGAGATTCGCCCCAAGCCAAGCCGCGGCATCCGTGACCGGCTTTACTGCGTGGCCATGTCGCCAGACTCTGTAGACGTGGCCGCAGAACTGGGCGCCACCATGACGTCTTTTATTCAGCACGACATTTCCAAGCATGCGCCAGAGATTCTGCGCTACAAGGAATTGTTCAAGAAGCATCACGGACGTGAGGCACCACCGCCAGTGCTGACGGATTTTCTGTATTGCGACCACGACATGCAGGAAGCCGAGCGGGTTTCCAAGGAGCACATCGCCAAGTACTTCCTGTCTGTGGTGAAGCACTACGAATTTGCCGGTACCCACTTTGACGCCACCAAGGGCTACAAGAGTTATGGCGAGGCAGCAGCACTGATCCGCGAGTTTGGTCTGGAAGCTGCTGCAGAGGCTTATCGCAATGCGCAGAGTTGGGGCAACCCTGAGAAAATTCTCAAAAACTATGCACGGTGGAAGGACCTGATTGGCCCGTTCTCCCTCAACACTGTCTTCAGCTACGCGGGTCTGACTTTCGATCAGGTGGAACGCAGCCAGCGCCTGTTTGCCAAAGAAGTGATGCCCGAACTGCGCAAGATGATGGACGCGCCGATGAAGGCCGCTGCATAAGAGAAAAATGAGTTGCTGAAGCCTCGACCGAGCCGCCGTTCATGGCGAAGGATGAACGGCGGCTCGCTTGGTTTTGCAAAGGCAAATATCTTCAAATTGAATTGGGGTGGCCGATGCAGTGCTAGCCGCCCATGAGGTTTGAGACAAAGGCGCGGCACTGGCCAGATGATCCGCCACGACGCGAGCGCAGCGTACAAGCAGCTTCGCGTTCAACTCATTACCATTGATGCCGCCTTCGGGTCTGTTGATTCACGGCAGCCGTCACCCATTAATGAAGCGGAGTCATCACTTGAGTTCTGAGCCACAGCGCTTCGCCACCTTCGAAAAAGAAGGGCGCGTTGCAACCATCACCTTCAACCGTCCCGAGTCGCGCAATGCCATTGGCACCGCACAAGATTGCGCGGACATTCTCGAGGCGATGCAGCGCGCATCGGAAGACCCGCAGATCAGCTGCATCATCCTGACCGGCGCAGGCACTGCGTTCTCTGCAGGCGGCAATCTGCGCGCAATGAAAGAACGCCGCGGCATCGGTCGGCTGGATTCGCCTGCCAATACGCGCAGCAATTACAAGCGCGGCGTGCAGCAGGTGATCAAGGCGCTATGGGAATGCGAGATTCCGATGATTGCGGCCATCAACGGACATGCCATTGGCCTGGGCCTGGATCTGGCCGCGATCTGCGACATTCGCATTGCCTCCGGGAAAGCAAAGTTCGCTTCAAGCTTTATCAAGATGGGCCTGATCCCCGGTGACGGTGGCGCGTGGATTCTGCCGCGGGCAGTGGGTTTGTCAAAAGCGTCCGAGATGATTCTGACCGGCAACACCTATGACGCAGCGCAGATGCTGCAGGCCGGTCTGATCTCCAGTGCAGTGGTGCCGGATCAGTTGATGAATGAAGCGCGCGCCATGGCAGCCAACATTGTCTGCAACCCGGCCAAAAGCCTGCGCATGGCCAAGCGCCTGCTCAGAGAGGGCCAGCAGCAGCGTTTGACCGATGTGCTGGAGCTGGCTTCCGCCATGCAGGCCATTGCGCACGAAACCGAAGATTCCATTGAGGCTGTAGATGCTTTTCTGGAAAAACGAGACCCCAACTTCACAGGCCAGTAAACAGACATGCCCAACATTCCCAATCTGCTGGATCTCAGCGGCAAGACCGCACTGGTTACAGGCGCATCCGGAGGGCTTGGAAAACACTTTGCCTCAACCCTCGCGCGTCACGGCGCGCACGTGGTGCTGGCCGCACGCCGGGCAGACAAGCTGGCCGATGCCGTTGCAGAAATTGAGCAGGCCGGTGGCAAGGCCTTGGCCGTGGATATGGACGTGACCTCGCGTGAGAGCGTGATTGCGGCGCTGGAAAAGGTTGCCAGACAGATTGGCCCGCTCGATATTCTGGTCAACAACGCCGGGGTCAGCGGCACCAAGCGCCCGCTGGACTACACCGATGAAGACTGGGACTGGGTGGTGGGCACCAACCTCAAAGGCGCCTGGGTGGTGGCGCAGGAAGTGGCCCGCGCAATGGTCACGCAGAAGCGCACCGGCAGCATCATCAATATCACCTCCATATTAGGGAGCCGGGTCACCCACCTGTTGGGTCCTTACGTAGCCGCCAAGGCTGGCCTCAAAAATCTGAGTCAGGCTTTAGCGTTGGAATTTGCCCGCTACGATGTGCGCGTCAACAGCATCGCGCCCGGTTACTACATCACCGAGATCAATCGCGATGAGCTGGAAGGCGAGGGCGGAGAGAAACTCCGCAAGCGTATTCCCACGCGTCGATTCGGCGAGTATCAAGATCTGGATGGAGCGCTGCTGCTCCTGGCGTCCGACGCCAGCCGGCATATGACCGGCTCCGAGATCGTGGTGGACGGGGGGCATCTGGTGAGTGCCTTATAAATAAGGAAGGCAGAACTTCGGGCCCACCTTTGCACAGCACGGCCGTGGTTGGGCGCACATATATATGTATGTGTGTCACACAGATCGAGCGCCTTATGCCCGCATTGACACCCGAAACTGACAATGCGCGTCAGTTGCACTTACTGATATCGCAACCTGCCTGACTGCAAACCCGTCTTGCCGACCACATGAATACCGTTCATGCCGTTTGAGCGACCGTTCAGCCTCCATAGTGAAATCGGCCCACAGGCCGAATAAATCCTTGCAACTCAAAGACTTCCAACTGACCCAGATTCCTACTTTTTCTGACGTTAGTTGTCATAAATTGACAATGGCGTCAGAGACCGCAGCGAGACAGGATCGGCCAAGGTTGGATAAATAGTTGATTTTATTGCTTGACACCTGAAACGGTTTATTTGGCACAGCCGCTGCAACCCGGTTTGAGCGAAACAAAAACAACGTTTCACATCACCGCTGGTAAGAACACTCTCAAGGAGTCATCACATGAACAAAATGCAAAAGGGTTTCACCCTCATCGAACTGATGATCGTCGTTGCGATCATCGGCATCCTGGCCGCTATCGCTATTCCTGCTTATCAGGACTACATCACTCGCTCCAAGGTTGCTGAGTGTGTGAATCTGGCCAACCCTGCGAAGCTGGCTGTTGCAGAGACCGCTTCATCCTTGACCGGCCTCTCCAGCGTTACCGCTTCGAACACCGGCTTTGTTTCGTCATCCACTCAGTACTGCGCGTCCATCGCCATCACCAATTCATCTGGTGTGGTGACAGGTACAACGCGTAACACCGGTGCAAACGGCGACGCTCCTGCGTTCACGCTGACCCCGGCAGAGAATGCTTCTTCTGGCCAGCTGGTTTGGACCTGCGCAATCAGCGCCGGCGAATCCAAGTACTTCCCGGCCAACTGCCGCTAGTACGGGTCACATCAGCAACAATGAAAACGCCGCCTCCGGGCGGCGTTTTCATTTGCAAGGCAGCCAAAACCATGAAAAGAAAAAATTTCCGGGGTATCAGCTTCTGGTTTCTAGTGGCGTTTACGGGTCTTGCGCATTACTGGGTTGCGTTCAGTCAGCTACCGCCGCAGTTGATCAAGGGGGACGAGGGCAACTATTTCGCTCAGACAATCAGCGAGCACCCGGAGATTTTTCAGAAACTCCTGCTGGAGTTTCTCCCTTTACTGCTTCCGTATTGCCTCTTTTTTTGGCTAGTGGCTTTTTTATCCCGCCCGCGGGGAGAGGCGACACATTGGTCTGACCAGCCGACCGTTTCGCTCCTGCTGACATGGGCATCACTTAGTTGGGTGGCCCTGCGTACACATGCATTGTTCTTCCCCAATTCAATTTGGGCCTGGCTCTTACTGTCAGTGACGACACGCAGCACGGTTTACTTTCTTGATCTGATCTCCGTTGCTTGGACGGCGTGGAGATTGGTTATGTTGTTCAAGTATCGGGCGTCGCCCAGCTTTCGCCCTTCCGTCTTTGGCACTCCAGCGCTACTGATTATTTCAATGGCAGTACTGGTTCTTGCCGTTGTGAATTATCTGGGTAAGGCAGGTGTACCCGAGGCGAAGCAGAGCCCCGGAAGCGACAGCAGGCCCAACGTCGTCGTGATTGGCATTGATGCCCTGCGCAGAGATGTCATCCTGACGGTTCCGCCGAACGAGCTTCCAAATATCGCCGGCTTTCGTGACGAAGCATTCGTGCAATCCAATGTCGTCACGCCGCTTGCCAGAACCTTTGTGGCGTGGAGCAGCATTCTCACTGGGAAAAGCCCGCGAGAAAACGGCGTGCGTGAGAATCACGCGCCGCGAGAAGCAGCCCGGCTGGAATCCAGTTTCGCCAGGCGCATGGCCGATGAGGGCTATCGAACTGTTTACGCCACCGATGAAACCCGCTTCAGCAACATTGGTGCGGATTACGGGTTTCAGCAGGTCATTGGCCCTCCACCCGGTGCCGTAGATTTTCTGCTGGGGCAATTTGCTGACATGCCATTGTCAAATATGGCAATCCAACTCCCTTTCATGGAATACCTCACGCCAACGCTGACTGCCAACCGTGCCTTTGCCCACGCCTATCGCCCCGAGCGATTCGTGAGCCGCATACGGCAGGAATTGGGTCAGGCGACGTCTCAGCCGACTCTATTGGCTATGCATCTGTGCATTCCCCACCATCCTTTCTTCACTGCAGCGCCAAAGGGCGATGGTTCATTGGACGATGCGTACTTCCACTCACTGCGAGCAGTAGATATGCAACTTGGTCAGGTGCAGGCCATGCTGCAGGAACTCGGATATATCAATGACAAGACCTTGGTGGTCTTATTGTCAGATCATGGTGAAGGCTTGGGGCTGGACCTTGCACATCCCGCAACTATCACCCAACACCAGACTAGCTTGACGACTGCGCCTCCCACTCGAGGACACGGCGGAAGTCTGTTGGAGAACGCGCAGTGGGAAGTGTTTGCCATGTTCAAAGGCGCTTCTTCTAAAGGCCCCATACTGCCTGGCCGATCAGACCAACTACTCTCACTTCAAGATATTGCACCCACAGTGTTGGAGTTGGCTGGCATGGAAGCCACTTCAGAGTTTCCTGCCGCAGTAACCCAGGGGAAGGGCGGTCTGATCAACGACGCTCCGTCCAGGCCTTATGTGGCTATGGAGACCGGCTTTCGCGTGCGTGGCTTCAATCTCGAAGCACCAGAAGCCGGTGCTGCGGTTGATATCGCCAAATCGGTCTACAACATTCTTCCCAATGGCCGCCTGGAGTTGAAGCTTGGCGCGTACGAGAAAGCGATTCGCGAGAAAGATCTCGGTGTTACAACTGGAGACAAGCTGCTGACCCTCTTGTGGGGGGATGACGAAGAAGTTCTGATTGAAATCGATTACGCACAGAACACTTGGGACGTATATCCGATGGACCCCTCTCAGACAGAATCATCCCCAAGCCTACTGAAAGAAGCATGCTCCGATGATGAGTTTCGAGCGCGCATTGAGAGCTGGTGTTCGCAAGCCAAGACTGGAGCTGGCGCTGGGACAACGCAAGTCGTGAACTCAGTCAATTAGCGGATTTTCGTGCATGTCGAATCTTAATTAGAGTCCACCAGAGAGAAGGTCCTCCAATAGCAAACGTAAGGGCAACAAGAATTGCTCTATCGAGAGTTGCTGCAAATACGCCAGTTGATAAATCCAGTCCAGCGGCCAAGGAAACTGCTCCAATTGTCCATTCACGAAGGCCCAGATTTCCGGGCGTGATCGTTAGAAATGAAAGAAGCGTCGCAATCGGTACGATTAGAAGAAGCGATGATGGGGAGATCGACTGTCCGATGATCGCAAAGCAAATGGCCATCCTTACGCCAAGCAAACTGAACTGAACAAAGATGAGCCCTAAAGTTGCGCACGCTTCCCAGGGATGTCGTCCAATTGATGCGAAGCCTTCGACGAAGCGTATTGAGATCGCGCCTAGACGCGAGGTTGGCGAGAAGCGAACGTATCTGATTCCAACAAGCAGGGAAATGCCGATCGCAGCCAAGCCGCCATAGAGTAGCCAGAGCGTTCTGGAGAATTCGTGCTCGGTCGCAATTAGGCCCAAAAGACTCGCGAAAGACGTCGCAAGGATCAACAGAACCATGCGAACAGCAGAGAGGCCTCCGAACAGGCTGTAATCTACTTTGTGAACCACTTTGAAATAGTGAAAGCGCAAAGCAGTGCCAGCGCGCATCGGCAAGTAGTTTCCGAGAATGGCAGCAGTCTGTACCAGTAAATTCTCGAAGAAGCCTGACCGTATCAAGTTCACTCGCAACATCAGTGTCGACTGTGCGGCATTGACCAGCCAGGCTCCTAAGATGCAGAGGCATATCAGGATCGCAGCCGAAAGCGAGATGTCTAGGCTGTCGGAGTGCTTTGCCCAGTTCTTCCACACGTAGTAGCCCAGGGCCGCGACTAATGCCGCCGCCAAACAATGTGAAAGCCAACGAGTGGCGACGGCGCCGTTGTTGGTAGGTCGCTTATTCACCAGGCTGCTTGAGGACGTTCAAGATGTAGTGGTGCACTTATGGACGATACGGCTATATGTGGCGAGCATGCTTGTGGCATGAGACGCGTAGTGCCCAAGGCCGATATGTCTGCGGAACAGCTCTTCGGCCAACTTGGGTCGAGTCAGGTTTTGAACGTACCGCTCGTCTACAGCAAAGGGAAGCTCTTTGATGGTGGATAAAAGGTGTTGTTCAAGCTGCCCGGAATACCACCTGTCAACAGGCGCACGAACGGGAGATGCCTTGGCCTGGTAAATGATTTCAGGCGGGAGCAGGTTTTTCATTTCCGCCATCTTCATGAGCACGTGCTTGCCGGGTTCTCTTGAGCCCGAGCTTCCTTTGGGGCGCAGCATCTGGTCCGGAAGGGCTTTTGCCAGTGCGACAATTCGAGGATGTTGAAAAGGGGATTGGAGGGTAAGGCCCGATAGTGCGGTACAGCCTTCGACTTTTGCCTTGTTCAGGCCAACGGCAGATTTACCCAGGTAGGCAAGGCGCGTGGGTGTGAATGTTTCCAGGCCGCTCGCGAGACGGTCGAGAATGTCTTCAACGCTCTCTTTCTGCATCGGTTGCGTGCCAAGGCGTAGATGGTTGAGGCTCTGCGCATCAAATACCCGACTGGATATGTGCCCGCGTGTGGGCATGGACCGACCTGCAATCGTGACGAGGTTTCTCAGGAACCGAGCCACGTGTCCAAGTCTGTTCTCAGCAAACTTAAGTCCAAGCATCTTGTGCAGGATTCGGACGATCCACCCGGGGAAAACGCCCAGGCGCTGAAACAATGCAGCTCTGGCATGGACGGTTGGATATCCAAGAAAGACTTCATCGCAACCGTCGCCGGTCAGGCAATGCAGATGGCCTTGCCGACGGATAACACTGCAAGCGTAAGCTGACTGAATCAGGTAATGCATCTGGCCTACAGGTTGGTTGAAGCTTTTCTCGTAGTTGTCCAAGCCTTTGGAAATTATCTCAGGGGAGATGTCGATCCACGTATGCTCGTGGCCCAGAAGTTGTTGCAGCGAGTCTGTATGCGCCTGTGTGAAGCCCGACTCTGAAAATCGGAAGGTAAAGGTCTGGACTTTCTTGCCCAACCGAACGAGCGCCGCTGCGATCAGTGCTGAGTCGAATCCACCCAATAGCACAGCGACACGTTCTGACTCGGGGCTGATGTCCTTGATGACCTCCATAAAGGCCGTGTAGAGATCATCAATGATGCTCTCCTCGCTCAACGCTTCAGTTGAAGTAGGCGAATGCGCGTAGGCGCTGATCGCGATTTGATGCGAACTGTCTGTGGACAGACGTAGAACGCTTCCTTTCGGAAGGCGATGAACATCCTTGAACGGCGTCAGGCCATCGGGAAGGAATTCGTATCCGAGCAGAAAATCTTCTCGCGACCTGTCCAGCATCACTGGGGTTTCGAGCAGTGCGCCCATGGCGGCCAGATTGGTACTAAACGAGATGGCATCAGGACTTCGGTGAACAAACAACGAGCGATGTCCCCCGGGATCTGTGGCTACGACAATATCGTTGTTTCCGGCTTCCAGGATCACAACTACGTATTGGCCCTCGATTCCGTCGAGAAACTGTGTTCCAGTCTGGAGATAACGGTTCAGGAGGAGGCGCGCGATGCGTTCCGGGCTTCCCTCCTGATGATCTTCGGAGCTACCGGGCAGAGGTTTCAGGAATACACCTGCAAAGCAGAGAAGAGCTTCTCCGATCCTCGCCGAGCCAATGAGTGCCCCGCCATCGGAAACTTCGCAGAGCAAGGCGCGGCCGTTGGCGCTTTGGTGCAGTAAGACGTCCTGATGAAAGTAGTCAGTTACATCTGCAGCAATACGTCCACTGTCAGCTGCATCACCAAAGCACAGGCTGCCAAGCAATTGGTTCATGCCCGATGTCCAGCCGAATGCAGGGAGAGGCGTCTTTGAAAGCGAGTCGAAGGAGCCATGATCTAAGCCGGACGGTTCAGAAGTTCAACGGCCAATTGAGTTGTTCGAGCGGATAGTTCGCGAACTGCCGGTACGCGCTGACTGAGGGTTGCAGACAATTGATCGCGATCCCGGACCACTTCTTGAAGGCACCGCAGCAGAGGCTCAGGCTCCAGACGGCGGATATCGAACGCAAAATGCTCCAGGTTCAGTGCGCGCATGAATCCCAAGGCCTTGTGTTCGTAGTAGATGCAGACGCCAGGAACATTCGCAGTGGCGGCAAAAATCTGGGGATGATAACGGCTGGCGATGCAGATATCGGACATCCCGAAGAGTGACCGTTGAACATTTGAGTCGAGCTCCGAGCTGACGATCTCCCATGACGCCGAGGCAGGAATCAGTTTGCTCAGTGTTTCAAGAAATGGAACGTCTGTGTGATAGGCGCCATAGAGCTGTGGAATCAACAGGAAGTGGCATTCTTTTTCCTCTGCGAGAAATTCGATAGCACTTACCAGGCAGTCCAGATAGCGGTCTTTGGAGGCAGCAGGGTCCGGCTCTCCAGGGAAGGCATATTCGATTGCGGATACGGCTACGACGAACTTGTTACGGAGCGGTGTACGCGCACCAGTAAAGTAGTCTTCACGCTTTGCTGCTGGAACGATCTGTTGTATCGCCGAGTCTGCAGTGACGTGCACTACGGCGTCTGGCCCCATAAACGTCTGCAGCAAACCTTGAGAGATCGTTTCCCTGACGCAAATCACATCAAACTTTCTGAAGAGCCATTTTCGTATTGGGTTCAGCAGCCGATTCCGAAACGGGCCTGCAGAAGGGGCGTATAGAAAAAGTTTCTTGCGGTGTCGACAGGCAAGCCAGACGTAGTACCAATGGACAATTTCATGATCGGCATAGAGATCACCGAAATACGGCCCTCCGGGAGCCGATACCACTAAATCAGCAGACCCGAATGCATCTACCATTTTCTCTGTGCGTCGCGACAAAAGCCACCAAGCGCGAATGCCAACTATTCCCAAAAGACTGAATGCTAAGAACCGGAAAAACTCTACAGGAGGCATTCGAAGGTTTAGAAAAGTCACGTCCTCATTGAACGGTATGCTCAGTTGGGGATCGCGAAACTGGGCAATCACTGTGAATCGACAATTCCCAAGCTCTTTTTCAAATCCAGAGACCATGGCGCGGAGTGCAGCTTCGTCTCCACGATTCTCTCCATGTTGGTTGACGATGAGGATATGGCGCACATCCGCGCCTGCGGGTTCTGTAAACAACTTTCTCGGAAGTTTCATGCGTTTGGTTTTTTGGCGTGCACAATGAAAGAAACGCCAAGGTCCGTACGGTAGAAAAATCTTTGCATTCTTGCCGCTACCATGAAGAGTATCTGACCAAGCCAACTGCCATAGTATTTGAAAAAACGGGTTTCAATTTTTCTGTTGAATCCACTCGCCATTGTTTTTTCTGGGTCGCCTACCTCAATATTGGAGGCCGTTTCGCCTGCTCGGTTCATCGACGAATTTGTTGTGCGTTCCCGAATGTATTCAATCATGCGAGATGCCGGCCAGCCATACGTGCCGATTCTTTCAATCACCAAGTCCGCAGCTTGCAGTAACTCGATTACATCCGGGCGGTCGTATCGACGGAAGTGACCTGCGTTGACATCAGTGAGGTTCCATCGGTGCGAATGAGCCGGAACTGAAATAAGGACGCTTCCTCCAGGCTTGAGAAATGTCAGCCACATACGCAGGGCTTCTGCATCATTCTCGATATGTTCTAGTACTTCGAAAGAAAAGAGATAGTCAGCACTCTCAGCGGTGATTCCATCGGTGTTCGGGACGACCTTGAAGTTCATCGCATCACGGAGTAGATCACGCGAAAGTTCCAGTGAGGTTGGCGAGCGCTCTACCCCAATTCCGTGAAATCCTAACTTAGATAGATCGTGAAGCAGGGCGCCGGGTCCGCAGCCAAATTCAATGACTCGACCTGTTGGCATTCCTTGAAGCCAATCCAGAATCGCAGCACGTCTGAGTATGTACATCGGAGAGGGTACCCATTCGCGTTCGGGTAACGCTGCGCCCATTACAGTTGAATACTTCACGTCAGGGCTCTTTCTAGGAGGTTGCGATAGCTTTCACCTAAACGACTCTCACTGAATCGCTCCGCAACCTCCGAGGAAGGTTGCTGTCCAGTTTCTGCGAGGGCGGTAATCGCTTGGACCAAGGCATTCGGGTCGCCGGGGGGGACTAGGTGAATCCCCTCATCACTATTCGATATCAGTTCACGCATCGCGATGCTATCCATGGTGACCAGAGGACGACCAGCAGAGAGAATTTGAAAAACCTTATTCGGTATCACGCGAGAAGCCTTCCCCGTTAGTCCGAAGATCCCGAGGCAGACATTCGATGATCGTAGGGTTTCCGCCAATTCATCGTAATTTATCCATTCCAGCCAATGTAGGGATTTAAGCGGCTGCTCAGACAATATGGTGCGAACGCGTGCGGCTTCTTGCCCGGTTCCAACGATCGTCCATTGGATAGAGTTGCCGGCTTCTTCAGATAATCGGGCAGCCTCAATAATTGTGTCGATCCCATGAAGCGGAATGAACTGGCCGTAGAACAGGACATGCAAGGCCTCATTCTTATTCCAGACTCTTGGGGTTAGCCGTGGAAAGTGAGCTGTCTCGCAGCCCACCATGACGGCTGCCGTACGCTGATCCGACAGGTCAAACAGTTTCTGAAAATACCTCGCATGTGCTTGCGTATCCAGAATGATGAGGTGCGCTCTATGGCAGGCGAATCGCTCAAGCTGGTAGAGCAGCTTTGCCGCAAAACTGCTTGAGCGGATCAGTTGCCGATCAATGACGACCGTATCGTAGATTGATATGAATGCATCCAGAACGATCTTTGCTCCACGTGCCCGGGCAAGGAGGCTGACCACAAGAATATCCAGGATGCCGGGATACGCGACCATGACAACCTTGTGTGCAGGTGCGCGGAGGTAATTCCAGATCAGGAGTGGATAAGCCAGTGCCCAGCGGACGGCGAGACGCAATCTGGTTAGAAAACCGGTTTGCGTCTTGTCCTCGACGTGTTTCCAAACATCTACATGAACCTGCTCAACCTCAACTCCTTGACTCTGCAACGACGCAAGCATGATGCGATTCCTGGGTTTGCCCAGGTCGTAAGTCCCAAACAATACGACAGGGCTCAATCCACTGTCAGTGTGGGTGACCATTCTTCATCGTCGTTGGTTCATCGTCCTTCATTGCTTTGCGCTCTATCGAATCTTCCAGGCGACTGATTCGAAGAAGCGCCCGTTCGAGCAACTGCCGGTTAACCGCAATCAGATCGGCAATGAGGGCGATCATGAAGCACACCGAGCCTATGGTCAGGAGCGCGCCACCAATCACGAGGGACTGAATGTGTCCGGCACCGGTGCCCTGCGCAAAGAACCAGAGAAATCTCAGCAGGGGCCATGCGCCGAGAAGAGAAAGAAACAAGCCGGCAAAGAAGAAAACCCTTAGCGGCTTGTACATCGCATAGGTGCGCACCATGGTTGCCGCAGAGCGTCCGATGAAGCCGGGCATGCTCTTGAACAGGCGAGATTCTCGCGTTTGCGGATTGGTGCTCACCGGTACCGAAGTCATGGCAATGCCGCGTTTGCCAGCCTGTATGACCATCTCTGTGGTGTAGCTGAAGCCGGAAACAATATTGAGTTGCCCGGCTGCTTCGCGTGAGATGGCGCGAAAGCCGCTCACGGAATCCGGTACCTGCACGCCAGCCATTGATGTGACAACGCCACTGCCAATTTTCTGCAGCTTGCGCTTGAGCGCTGAGAACTCAGGGTTGTCTGCGGGTCGTCGGTCGCCAATAACGATGTCGGCCTTCCCGGCCAGAATAGGCGCAACCAGTTTTTTGATGTCGCTTCCGGCGTACTGGTTGTCACCATCGGTATTGACGATGATGTCCGCACCGGCCTTCATGCACGCATCGAGGCCACGTTGGAACGTGCGGGCAAGGCCCATGTTCCGCTTGTTGCGAATGATGTGATCCACCCCCAACTCGCGGGCCACTTCAATGGTGCGATCAGAGCTGCCGTCATCAATGATCAGCGTCTCGATCACATCAATGCCGTCTATTGTCCGCGGCAGATCAGCCAGCGTTCCCGGCAAGGTCTCTGCCTCGTTGAAGCAGGGAATCTGGATGATCAATTTCATGATGAAAACTGATTAGGGGAAGTTGCGAAAGCCCAGTCCGGTAAACATGCCGCGCGGTAACGGTGGCCCTTCCGGTTGGGGCAGGGCGCGACCGTAGCGCAAGATTACGCGATTCCCTCCGGCAGGGCCTTGCAGCGTGTGCTGGCCCGCTTCCAGATCAATCACAGCCCCAGGCTCGAGCGTTTGCCCGTCAATGGCAATCGCGTTCTCAGCGATGACAGAGTATGGACCTGCAACGGGCAGCTCGAAGCTGTGAGCCTGTCCATCGGTTGATTCAAACTGCCTGCCGGCAAGATGGATGGGCCCCCAATAACGCAGGTAGTGCTTCTGCAGATACAAATGGTCTTCCGGTAGCAGCCGATATGGCGAGGCTGCAATCTGCTCCACGCTCAGGCTCAGATTCAGGCCGGGTGAATTTTCAAGAATGAAGGGTGGCTGGCGTGATTCCACCAGAGATTGCATCACCGGCGCCCCTCGTTCGCGGTAAACCCCACTGACCAGCGTGCTCATGAAGATGCCCAGCTTCGGGTAGTCCACCACCATCGAGCATCTATCAATGTAGGGCACGGGCTCAGGAAACAGGCGCTTGACCGCCGCCAGCACCCTGCGCTGCGGCGTCACGGTATCGTCGTTGTTCAGGCCAATCAGTCGCACGGTACGGGTGCCGGCTAGTAGCACGGCCAATCCAACAATAATGGCTGCGAGTGCGGGCCGGTTGGGCAAGACGCGGGGTGCCAATGAGGCGAGCAGGCCAATCGCCAGGCTGGCTGGTGGAATCAGGCAGATGTAGTAATAAGGAAAGCTGTTCCGATAGAAACTCAGTGTTGTCAGCGGCAGCATCATGGCCAGGACAATCAGGCCAGTCCTTCTATGCGGAGCTTTGAGCATGACGCCGATGGCTGCTAGGCCGCCCAGGGCGGTCAGCATCCACCAGGTCCGGTCCCAGTTATAGGTCAGCGTGAATGTGCCCGATGGTGGTGGGGCCCACATGCGGGTCCCCGTATCAGACAGTTTGTCGGTGAGCTCATAAGCCGGAGCAGTCCCCAGCGATGCCTGATGCGCCAGATACAAGCCAAGCAAAGCGATGCCGGACGCCACACAGAAGCCAATGCTGGCGCGAAGGACCGCCCCGCGTGATTCCTCTGCCGTGCGCCAGTTGATCAGCAGCAGTATGGCAATGCTGGGGCCGTAGATGGCGGCCTTGATGGAGATCATGGCGGCAACCGCCATAAGCACACCCGCTGTGACTGTTGCCAGCATTCTGGCTGGAAACAGGATCAGCAGGCTCGCTGCCACCATGAAACAGCTGGTGATCAGTGGATCGGCGCGGAACGATTCGCCGTGCATGATCACGTAGGAAAAAGCCATGGAAGCGGCCACCGCAACAAGAGCGCCAGTGGTGCCGAAGAGCCGCCTGCCGATCAGGAAGATGCACGCGCAGGTGAGCAAGCGCAGGCCGAACATGAATTCGCGTGCGGCAATGATCTGGTCAACGCCATTGTTGCCCGCCGACCTGATCCACCCAAACAGATGTACATGGAAGCTTTGTAACTGAGAGGTCAGCTCGCCACGCTCGAATGCGTAGATCTTTGAGGCAAAAAGGAACTCATCCCAGTTGATGTTCAGGGTCGACAACAACTGGAGCTTGGTTGCCAGCAGGGCAAGGATGGCTAACAGGAGACCTACGTTGAGTACCCGCGCGGCACTCGTAGATGAGATGGCTGACGCTGCCTTGAGATTACTGTCTTCCATGGACTCGTGGGTCAGGGTTTTGTTATCGAAGGTCGGTTCGCGGGTCAGCGATGTTCACTGATTGGGGCAACCTTCTTGTCTGTTCTGGTGGACGATTTCAATATAACTTTATTGTCATGCCCTGTCCGAATTGAGCGTCCGGGTGAATATGCACGTCATCTCAGCGAAAACATGCTTTGCTGATTGCGCCAATCAAGAGCGTGTCAGCCCCTTTGAAGCGCTCGGCGTATTGCCAATCACTGCCCGGTCCAACAGACTTTGCACCCTAATTTTGTTTGCGACCCTGTTCTGATGACTCTTGTCCCCATCCTCATGGCCGGTGGTTCCGGCACCCGTCTCTGGCCGCTTTCCCGGGAGTCGTACCCAAAGCAGTTTCTCAGCCTGCTCGAGGATCGCAGTCTGCTGCAGGCCACCGTAGAGCGTGCAGGCAAGATTCCGGGCGCCACCGAGCCGGTGATTCTGGGTAATGAGCGCCATCGCTTCCTGATTGCAGAGCAGCTGCAGCAGATGGGCATTGAGCGACCCAATATTCTGCTGGAACCGGAGGGGCGCAATACCGCTCCAGCGGCAGCAGCGGCTGCGCATTTTGTAACCGAGCAGCACGGACCTGACGCGCTGATCTTGTTGATGGCTGCCGATCAGACCATCTCGGACACTGAGGCTTTTGTGGCCAGTGCCGTCAAGGCCGCGGAGGCCGCGCGTGCGGGTCGTCTGGTGACTTTTGGCATCAAACCTACTGCGCCGGAAACGGGTTTTGGTTATCTGCAGGCCGGTAAGGCGCTGTCCGGTGTCGAGGGTTGTTTTGAGGTGTCCGGCTTCTTTGAGAAACCGGAGCGCGAACGCGCAGAGCAATACCTGAAAGACGGCGGTTTCTTCTGGAACGGCGGCATGTTCCTGTTCTCGGCCGCTACTTTCCTGGCTGAGTTGAAGCGGCTGGAGCCTGAGATGCATGACGCGGCGGCGGCCTCGGTCAAGTCAGCACAGCGCGATATCGATTTCCTGCGGCTGGATGCAGATGAGTTCCGCAAATGCCGGAATATCTCCATCGATTACGCGGTGATGGAAAAGACCAGCAACATCGCGATGGTGCCGCTGGATGCAGGCTGGGATGACGTGGGCTCCTGGACTTTCCTGTCCAAGCAGCCCGGCGACGCCGACGGCAATCATGTGCGCGGCAATGTGATGACCGAAGATTCCCGCAACAATCTGGTGCAGGCCGGCAAGCGTCTGGTCACCCTGATCGGCGTGGAAGACCATGTGGTCGTGGAAAGCGAAGACGCCATTCTGGTGGCGCGCAAGGACCGCGTGCAGGACGTAGGCAAGCTGGTCAAACGTATCAAGGCCGAGAAGCGCACCGAGGCGGACAGCCTGCCGCGCGTGTATCGCCCATGGGGTTACTACGAGTCCATTGCTGGTGCGGAGCGCTTCCAGGTCAAACGCATTCTGGTCAAGCCGGGTCATATCCTGTCTTTGCAGATGCACCACCATCGTGCCGAGCACTGGATCATCGTCAAGGGCACCGCCAAGGTCACCTGCGAAGACAAGACCTTCCTGCTCACCGAAGATCAATCCACCTACATTCCCATTGGCTCCACCCACCGGGTCGAAAACCCTGGAAAAGTGGCGCTGGAGATGATCGAAGTGCAGTCCGGTGCCTATCTGGGTGAGGACGACATCGTGCGCTTCGAAGACGTCTACGGCAGGGCGCCCAAGGCCTGATTCACGGGCGTTTGCTGTAACGCGGCGCTTCGCGAAAGGCGGTGAAAGAGGGCGGTTGAGATGACGCGGCTTTGGTCGCGTTCATCCTTAGTGGCCAATAATGGGTCCTCAGCCTTTGTCTGAAGGACCCCGTGTCATGCGAGCCAGCCCCGTTCTTGTTGCCGCCTTGCTGTTTGTGGGCGGATTTGCGCTCTGGTTTCTGCAACCTTGGGCGGAGCAGCGGAGGCACTTCTTCGTGGCCGATGCCTTTGCCTTTGATCCGCATGCTGCTCATTCCACCGAGCCTGTCCGCTACAGGAGTGAGACGGTGGTCTCCGGCTTCGATTCAGCCTGGGACGTCGCCTTTCTGAGTG
>TARA_R110000850_G_scaffold181957_2_pt1 | contig 18206 bp, 24 predicted proteins | sample TARA_R110000850 | Tara Oceans TARA_R110000850 (sample SAMEA4397586) | marine metagenome | biome: Polar Biome; feature: [SRF] surface water layer (ENVO:00010504); material: water (ENVO:00002006), including particulate matter (ENVO:01000060) such as... | depth 5 m | reverse complement strand
ACTCAGTATCCCACGGTACAGGCGGTGTGGTGGCCATGCCTGATAGACTCCACGTGCCAACTTCATCGCCGTCGCCAATAGTAGGCTCAGCTAGTGGGCCTTCCTCACCGAACGAAGTAACAAACGTGTAACTGTACGCTCGCGTGACTGGTAAAGCAGCTTGCGACGGTGGTGCTACTAGCATTGGGGTGTCAGGTTGGGGTACGCCTAATACATAAGATGGCAGGCCAGACTCGATTCTGTCAGCTGTATTATAACGTGGGACATCTGTTTCGCTAGTCCAGTAGTAACGCTCAAACTTATCGTTGACTAGTGGGCCTTTATGGAAATCAACGGTCTCATCATGAAACGTCGCCCACTGTATAATGTTATTACTACGCACTATACGGTACGACCGTCTAATAGGGTCAGGGTTGTTACGGAAGTCAGCCACTGGAGCGGGTTGGTGCAACGCTCGCAACTCACCAGACAACAGTAAGCAGTTCTTAGCGAGCAGGGCCGCGCCAGACGGTAGTTTTTGTCGCCCGAGCCTCGGTATCATCCCACCAAATTGACTAACAACAATCGATGTCATGAGACTCTATACCATACGTAAACACCATAGCTAGGCTGAGTGATGTTTATAGCGGCACCACCACCCGCTTTGGTAGTTGTCTTAGTTTCCCTACTGCCAAAAGTATCATTCCAACCGGTCGGATAACCGTTGCCTGATTCGGCGCCGCCGACTTTGGGGGTGACAGCGTGATCATGCTCAGGCATCTGAGCTTCGGTTATTGTGTGCTCCCACCGCCCGGCTGGGGAATCACCTTCAGGCAAGCTGCCACCCTTACCTGACAAGTCCACGAATGAGCCAACACCGCTAAGCACGCGGCCTTGCGCGAAAGCAACCCAAGTTGTACCTGCAATAAAAGTACTTGGGTTTTCATTTGTCTTAGTTAAGTAAATAGCTCCGACGGGGTAAGTGTTTTGGTCACTCGCTATTGTACCGCTTTTAGGGTTAAGTAACTGCCATACGTCGTTTCCCTCGTCGTACGCAATATCCATAATGTCGCCATCATTTATATCGTAGGGGCGTATGGCACCTTGAAGACTCGCCGCATCCGCACGGTATAAGCTACGTGCACCAAGCGCATCAATATTTAGAGTAATGCTGTCAGTGGATTCAGTTATGGTTTGGTGCGCCCTAACTAGGCAGCGTATACCATCCTCAAGCGCAGTAAACGGGGTAGTGAAACCTGCCGCCCATACGAGACCACTTCCTGATGAAGCGACAATGCCCGTGCCCATTCTAGCAATGGCGCTACGTACGTCACCAAATCCACCGGCCACTATATCTAACTGGTTTTTATTAACTGCATCCGTGTTTGCCGTAGCGGGGGCTAGGTTGGTTATCCGCTTATCACCCATATCAATAGTTTTAGCTACTTTACCATCGTCATTGGTTTGTACCATGCGGTTGATAATACCTGCGGTCACACGAATCTCTACCCGCACACCAGCTGACCAGTCCAAAGCTGTAGTATCCTCATACCCACGCTCTATGAGAAATATATCACCAGACCGTTGGCCGGACTTCACTATCTCGAACTGGCCAACTTGATTTTGGATAGTCAGCACTGCAAACTCGTCTGGGTCAGCACCGTTTACCTGTGGGAACAATGCGCCTTGGCCAGAGCCTAGTGATAACGATGTATCACTGGCTGAGATTCCTACGTCCAGCAGACCGCTAGCGTTGTTAGTAAATTCTTGGGCCATGGTTATTTCCGCCTAGTCATATAATTGTACGTGTGGCATATCTCTGAACGAAGTCCAATGGCCACCCCACTTTAGTTGGTATCCTAACTCAGATGCTGCCTGTAGGAAAGCGGCGGCTACAGTCGTTAGGTGTGCCTCGTCCCAACTAGCCATGCCATCTACGTATGCGTAGAAGTCCAGCGCCCTTCCTGACTGGTGTTTACTCTTTTTGTCCACTCCATCACAGAGTGATTTACTGTCTTTAAATAGAGCCAGCTGCTCTGCAGCAGTTCGGATGCCGCCAGAACTAGGGATACCAAAATCAATAGTGCTAATTGCCAAAGCCCTATCACAAATGTCGATGAGCTTTTGGTCAACACCAGCACGATTGGCTTTACTTCTTCTACTTAACTTCCACATTTTTCAGGTTCCTGTGCTTGGGGTCCGATGCTATTTCCCTTCTGGGAGGAGGTAGTGGTTAGCTTCTATCGCACTACGTAGCTGATTCAAGCCTTCAGCTTGGTCCTCACTACGGCGATCTTCTATGCTGTGGCGGCGGGTCTCTTCTATTACGCTCAACCGCTCCTTTACGGCCACCCTGTGGTCCTCACTGCGACGATCTTTTATGTGGAGCTGATCGTCTAAGTGGTAAAAGTTTTGCTCTAGTCCCCTGAATTTAGAAACCATGACGCCTTTGTCGTACATATCTTGAGTGTGCTCGGTTTCATGGTACGCCATCCTTTCTAGCATAGCGTCAAAGCGTTTGTCCATGGCAAGTATCCGCGCCCTTGTAGTCGAAGAAGTGGTTACGTCATTGGCGATAACAGCCTCAAACCTCAAATCTATTTCCCGCTTAGTCGCTTCACTGCTCCACCCAATCATATAGGTAAGCACCGCACCGAAACCACCGAGTAGCAAGAATGCTAAAGTAGCAACACCAATAACATTGAAAGGTGGCTTAGCTGTTCTATGTAAATCGGCCTGTAGTCCAGCGAATCCCCTGTCTATCTTGTCTTCAAGACTGTCTTGCCCAACTTCAAGTCGAGCTGCAATCTTTTCGAGGTTCGATATTTTTTCAGAATGGCTATGAGTGTGCTTCCATAGAGCCGCCAGCTCTGGAGCGTCTGTTGCCTCTACTTTATCGCTCATTTGAACTTATCCATAGTAGACTGGATAGTTTTGTTCGCACTTGACCTAGTAGTCCCTACCCAGTAGGCAATGGAGTCGCCCCACTTAGTGATCAAAGCACCAAACAACAAGTAGGCTATTTCAGTGTTCTGATCAGGTATTTGATGCGCAAAAATTAGATAACCAGACATAGCAATCATCAAGGTTAATACAATACAGATAGCTGCTGGCATGACACTGTGTTTATTATGCTCACGAGCATCCTGCTTATCAAGCAACTCGTTGCTATCAAGCTCAAGGCCTAACCGCTTCATTTCAATCTTGAACATGTTATTTGCGCTAGTAAGCTTTAGCTGCATGTCAGGGGTCATCCCCTCAACAGCCATTTGCACATCCGCCTGTGTTTGCACATCAGTACCGGTAGCATCTCTAAAAGCTTTGATAGCAAGTGACGGTAAAGTTGTGCCACCACTCAGGATTGCACCGGCAATATCAGGTGCGTACTCCAGAAGTTTTTTAGTCCAATTACTCGATTTTGCCATAGTGTTTCTCTAGTACCCTGCGTTTGCAGACCATGATGCGATGTACGAAAAAGTTGTTGGTCCAGAGCCTGTCGCTTCAATCCTAAAGCCGTCACCGGCAACCACAGTTAAGCTACCTTGACTAGTGGTGCCATTAAGCTGCCACGTAATGGTGGGCTTTTTGCGCATCCTGTTTGGGAAAAATACAGTGGCTGCCCTAGTTAGGTTAGAGGTTGAGTTATACTTAGGCGCCAGTGCAATATCAATGATACCAGACCTATAAAACCGCTCGCACTCTACCTGTTCTTCCCCTAGATTCTTACGACGGTACGGCGTATAAGTACCACCTATCTCGACCTTAACGTCAGCGAGGCGGAAGTCAGCAGTTTCAAATGGTTGGTTTGCTATCGTGAGCTGTAAGTAGTCGTTACCATCAGTACCAATAGTCTTCCCTGCTGTAGTAGCAAGGGTAAAGGTGTGTTTATGTACAGCCCAATCACCGTTACTTGGTATCGACTGGTCAACAGATACGTCAGCAGATGGTGAACCGCCAGTGCCAAAGCTCTGCGCTAGTTTTACATTGTAGTTAGCTAACCCTATAGCCCTAAACGATACCGTAACTTGTCGGTTTTGTGCAGTGCGTACACTTTCTATTCGGTTAAGGAAAGCCACATTATCATTAGCTACAGATACAATTGCACGAACGTGGTACTTAGAGACAATTTGCGCGCCTTCACCAATGGCATCTTGTGTGTATGAGAAGTCCCTACTAACATTAACCGTAGCGCCTGAAGCGTCCATAATCCATCTGTCAGCTGTGTGGTCAAAGCTAACACTAAAACTAGTACCACGCTGCCAAACATCAAAGCCACCGTTGTCCAGCAGACTTTCATTGTATGGACCAGCACCAACCACTACGGGCTGGCCTGCTTCATCATACGCGTACAACGTCTCATCAGGGAAATTAACCGCTAGTACGCCTGCGGATTTTCCAGCAGCTGGCACTGCTCCCGGTACGTTAGAGCGATCTATTTGTAGTCTGTTCGTCATGGGCGTCTACCCTCCGCAATGCTTAATGTTTGAATATATCTATAGTGTACGGCAAGTTACGCTGGTCAGCCTCAAGCTTGTTGACAATAAACGTCGCTACGACCCACCCTGCAATTACTTCATAATACATTTTATACTCTGGCTTACCAAGCTCATCAAGTACTTCTAGGCCATCAAGTACTTTGAATGAGTAAGTAAAGTCAGAAACTACATCGGTTAGTGTCTCGGCACCTTGCAGTTCGTATACTTGAGCTTCCGTAAGTAGCTCGTATTCCATATTATCAGCGGGGGACGTGCCGGTAAATGTAACCCTGAACGCGCCCAGCTGCTCAGAGGTTACCTGATGCGGGTTCTGCACATCCCCTGCATGGTTGCTTACCGCGGCGGTGTTCGTAGATATAGCATTATCTGTGATAAACGCATAATCGACTGCTGAAGTTTCGTTGTTAGTTATCGTTTGGGTGTTCGTAGATATTGCTATAGCGTTGTCATCCACTAGCTTGTCAGTGTCAATTACAGCTTGCTGTAGTTGAGTCACTGCCTCAGTCTGCTCCCAAACACCCGCCGCATTACGTTGTAGGACTGCATCTTGTATTGGGGCGACGTTTAAGTCAACATCATCCAGCGCATCAAGCTCAGGATTCTGTCCACCAGCCCACAGTACGTGGAACGCCTCTGCAGCAATCTCAATTGTTGGCGCCCAGTTCTCCCACTCAACAGTACCATCAGGCCATAAATAATCAGGGTCGCCATTAGCCGGCGGCTTAGGAAACTGAGCAGCTCTGGTGCGTGCCAGTGTTTCTATCTGGGCTGGTGTTAGTACTCTATAAAAATCGCTCATATTAAGCTACCTCTATTTGGGCTGTGGTTAGTTCTCCATAAAAGTAGCCCATATTAAGCTACTTTAATAATCTCTAGTGTTGGGTCGCTAAGTCTATTCTGCTGTGAATCAACAGAAACTACGGTCAGTTCTTCACCTGCGCCTACTGACAAAAGTACCTGAGTTGTGTTGAACACATCTTTAGTACCAGATGCATTATCAAATGTATAAATAGGTACGCCATCCAGCACAGCTGCTACAGAAGCATTATTACCCTCAGCATGCGCAGAGAACGCAACTCTATAGTCGCCGGGGATATTAATTATCACGCCGTGTGGTCCAGTTTGGAACACCAGCGTTTCACTCGTATAGAACTTAGCGCTAGCCGATTGTGACCAGTCATACGGACCCGGCGCACCGGCATCTTTAACTATAAAATCATCATCGCCACCTTTAACACTTAACAGGCAATACGGGCGTTGGGCTCCCTGTGGGTTTAGGAATCCAGCTTCTAGCAACCGCCCAGAGAATACAGAGTCTACGGCTGGTGCTACTGTGTATCTAATAGTGTTTGGGTCTGGGAGTGTGTAGTCAACATTCGCGCGCTGTAATAGCCCATCGATTTCAAGGAACAACTCAGCTGCCGACGTAGCTGAAGCAGGGTCCCCTCCTGTTAGGAACTGAAAGTCAGTCTCCACTCCATCGAACGAAACGCTCATATCAGCAAGCGTGTTAATGGCTACGCCTAACGGCGCCGGGTTCGTGCCATCTTGGAATGCTTTAAGAGTGCCAGCAGTGAGGCGCATCTGTGCTATATCACCAGCGACAAACGGTTCAGCGTTGGTGTCTTCCCACGCACGTATTACTAAAAGAGAGTCGTCTGATACATCGACGAAAATGACTTTAAGTATTTCTAACCTATCTGGGTCAGCAATATCTTGCAGGGTTAGCAAGAAGTATTCTTCGCCCGTGCCATCTAGGATAGGCATTCCAGCTACAGTGTCTAGGTATATATTCACATCAAGCACGTCAACTGAATCAGCGAGATGCCCAGAATAGTTATTTACAAAAAGCTGGACTGACATTAGCAGCACCCTCCGCAGTTGACAATAAAGCGAACACAGTCATCGTTCACGTTGCCAAGGTTCGTTGTAACCAGTAGGCGCACTAAGTACTCCTCTGCTTGATTTTCTTCACTACCACCACCGTAGGCAACGAAACGAACTTGTTTCCCACCTACGTCGATACCTAAGTCTACTAGCTCAAATATACCATCGTTGGGCTCTGTTGATACAGTGACAACAGTAACTACTTCATCAGCAGCCAACCATGGGAAATTAACACTGTATATGCGCCTTGATGACGGCTCTATTGATTCACGTGCAATTAACATCCACCGTCTCCGCATTTATCTCGCACACTCACTAACGACGTGCATCTGTTTTCTGTGTATAGCTGGCAAGTGACAGTCGCATCATCAAATACTGTGAAATTACCCATCAGCTCATCACTAAAGCCAATAGGCACTACTGCACTTTGCAATTGCGGCGAGCTCATCAACCCATCTATAAACGGCTGGATTGTAAACTTTTCGATCACCAACGGTACGCCGTTCACAGGCAGTTCCGACCCAATCATTTGCCCATTGAAAGCGCCGAATGTCATAACCTAAAGAATCCACCGAATGATAAGTCTGGTAGTACTTGGTAGTTACCTCCAGTAGCAGTCAACGGGAAGCCAGAAACGCCATCATAGAATGCTACTAGCGTTGACGCCTCAAAGTTACCAGCATCTTCATCATACATAACTAGCTTAGTTATCGGCTGTGGGAATGTCAATCCAACAAAAGTTACACCGGCACCATTTGCGTACCCATCAGCTGAAGTCTGCGCCCCTAACTCTGCTGAACTCACCCTAGCACCGACGGCTATATCAGCTATTCTATAATGCAGTGGGTCATAGTCATATAAGTCAGTTAGTAGCATAACCCCGATATTCTGAATATCCCAGTTAACTTGGCCAGTCAAATACTGTTGGCGTGCGATCGGATACAGTGTGTTAGCCATTATGCCCATCCCGGAAATTTGAAGTCAGTTTCACTATTGTTAAATTGTCGCCTACCCATATCACGTGCCTGAGAGATACCATTACGGTAGCGGCGCATGTGGTACTGGGCTTGCATTAAGTTAGAGTATGGCTTGTCAGGTATCGACATTAGGCGTCCGAGTAACCCATCTATCCAGTGGTCTTTCCAGTATCGTAACATCCAAGACGGCACGCTGGTAGTCTGACCTTCGCCACATCTCTCTTTGATCGTCATTACGACATACGGGATTAATGCCTTTGGCATATCAGTGGTCACTGGCGGCGTAAGCGTGAACTTACCCGGGGCATTAATATAACCATGGTATGAGATAGGAATGGCGCTTGGTGCGTTTACCTTACCCCTGAACGATTGTTGCTGCGATACGGTAAGGAACTTGAACCTATCACCGGTAGGGAACGCGATGCGGTGGATATATAAAACGTCACCGTCTGGCTGAGGGTCTAGATAATAGGTATCTTGGAGCGCTTTGATAGACACAGGCGCGGCTTCAACTAGCCAAGCGCCAGACTGTACAAAGAACTCACGAAGCATAGCTATAGTTTCTTGCTGCAGTATAGGCACGCCAGCACCGGGGAGACGCACCATAGCCTCGTCATATATGCTAGATATTTCAGTATTTGGATTCACACTACGCCCCTTTGCCAATCATCTTCTGGGAGAATCGATTAAGTAATTGGACGGCTCTACCGTCTATTACAAATTCATCGTCTTCCATGGAGACAAAGCCTACCACATACTCGACGATAGGCATAAAATACATATCGTCAATGGGCAGGGGAGTTTGTGGGTCTTGCCCCAGATCAGCGGTAGTTAGCGTTGGCGCTGAATACGTGACTAAGCTTGGTATGAATAAGTCAGGGCGCAACTTTCTAGCTTCAACTAGGGCTACATTAGTAACCCTAAGTATTTTGGCACTGCTATGTCGGTATGCGTCGGCTTGGGTATCTTTTAGCAAGTCCCGGATGTGGCTAAGTGCTGTATCAAGTGTCCAACTCATCTAATAAATCTCCAAGTTCCTCATCACCTAATGGTGCATCGGTTACTGCAGTAATAGCCTTCTTAGGCTTAGCTTTAGGCTTAGCTTTAGCTTTAGCTTTAGGCTTAGGCTTAGGTTTATCCGCCGCAGGGCCGGCAGTAGGCAAGGCAGTGTTGACAGTTTCGCCTTCGAGTACGTCTTCTATGACTTCGCCAAAGCTATTTACTTCAACTGTCTCCCATACTCTAGGGTCACGGTGTGGGGTCCAACCAGCTACTACATTATTTTTCCTGCTACGTACTGCCTTCATACTAACCTCTATTTTTGTTTTTTAGACGCCTGATATGCGCGTATTCTCTTAGCGCCTTCGCTAAGTCCAGTTTCTTTTTTCTTTGGTGTCAACGACGGTGTAGACGCTGATTTAATCGACTGCTGATACGCGCGTATTTTCTTCGCACCTTCGCTAAGCCCTTTCTGTTTAGGGCGAGCCTGATTGATCTTTGTCCGTGCTGCACTAGCCTTATCCATTTTAGCGGTGGCCACGGCTTTCTTAGGGGCAGCTTTAGCTTGTGCAGGAGTTGGCTTAGCCGGCGCTCGTGGCGCTTTGGTTTTACGCTTAGCTACTATCTCGTCGTATTGTTCTTTAGACGTTTTTTTCTTAGCCACGGCTACTTTGGCTTTAACTGGAGCTTTCTTCTTAGCTGGGATGCTAGAAGTATCAATTTTATTCAGCGTTGGCTTAGCCTTAGCTGGAGCTTTCTTCTTAGCTGGAGCCTTAGCTGGGGCCTTAGCTGGAGCTTCTTTAGCTTTCGCACCGGGGCGGTCGCCAGATTTGTTCCATGCGTTCATATACGAACGTAGTGATAGACCGGATGCCTTCAATTGCTCACGAGTTACGTTAGCAAGTTTTTTCCCGCCGCGTTCAACAGTTTTACTACCCTTACCCGTAACTTTTTGATCAGCCATTCGTCCTCTCCTGAATTAGAAAAAAGGGGCGCAGACGCCCCTCTCTTAGTACCGAAAGCTCAACTTACGCTGTAGCTTTTTGCACTTCTGCCGAAGTAATTGCAGTTCCGTCAGTAACCTTGTAACCATACACTTGTAGGCCACGTAGGTAAGTACCGAACGAAGATTCACCACGTAAAGTCTCAACCTTGGTTAACTGAGAAGCAAATGTCAAACCATGAGAGTGACCAGCGAATACTGTAGTAACACCAGCAGCGTTTGGTAACAAGTTAGACATATACACTGTGAAACGGTCAATCATACCTAGTCGGCCATTACGCAACATAGTCACGCTATCACCGGTTAGAGATGCGTCACGCAACTCAGAACGCTTGATCATTGCACACATCCAAGAAGGAATGATCAACCAGCGACCAGTCTCAGGTATGTTTTGCTCGTCAAGTACTTGACCTAAACGAGTGATCAAGTCGATTACTTCGACGTTAGGGGCAACAGCACCTTTGTCAACCAACTGAACCGGGGCGCCTGCAGTACCAAGGTTAACATCACCTGAGATACGGCCAGCAGTTAAGCCCAAGTTTTCTGTAGAAACGTCAGCGCCGATGTTACCCAACACGTCAGTGTCGATGGCGATTTTCATTTGCTCAGATGCATCATCTGCCCACATGCTAAGCAAGTTAAGGTCAGCCTGAGTTTCCATGACGTCATCAAGGATAGTATTGAAGTACTTACCTTTATCAATCTGCAACTCAACAACAGAGCTAGTAGGACGCTCGACAGTTAGAGATTGGCCAGCACTATAATCATTGATGCTGATAGTAGGCTTGGTGCGAATCTTAACAATATCGCCTTGATTTTTGATTTCGCCTTCATAGTCGCTGTTAGCAATTGCTGCTAGTACAGTAGCGTCATAGAATTTTTCAATCAGTTTGCCCGACCAAATGGTAGGGATAAAAACACCTGAATATGAACCATACTCAGAGGAACCGCCGTCAATAGGATATGCCATTAGGAATATCTCCTTAGTAGTTAATTAAATTTATCGGATTCTACCCTCGCGTCCGGCCTTTATGATCGCAGTTTCTAACCGGGTTTTACCGGCTGGGTCGTTTTTAAAGCGTCCCTTCTGCACATCGGAGTAAAAAGCCTGCACCTCTAGGGCGCTATAAATCTTCCCGTTAGCATCATTCTGGGCAGGTGCATTACCTGACTGTGCTGATGCTGGGCCGGGAGCTACTAAGGTATCCAAGTTCACAGTCGGCGGTGCCGCCGCTGCATTTTGGTCGTTAGCTGGTGAGACCACATTGGTCTCACTCTGGTACTTCTGAAAGAACGCAATGACGCGAGGACTATCATTGGCTTCAAAAGCACTGTTGAGCATGTCTTGTCTCGGTGCGCCTGAAAAAGCGTCGATCTCAGATAACCATGCTATAAAATTCTGGTCTTGATTCAAAGTCTGCCAGTTCGGAACTTGGGCAGCCAGTGTGGTAAATAATTGAGTTCTAACATCACCTGCTGTGGTGGCTGCTACATCTCCTACCTGTGATCTTAACGTAGTATTCTCATCTTGCAACCTTTTTAATTCAGGTCCGAATTCTTCGCGTGCTGCTCGCTTCACAACATCGATCATATCTGGGCCGTAATCAGCTACTTCTTCTTCACTCAATAGTGTTGATGAGCGCGCTACAGAACCGGCTTCAGCAGTAGCGGGAAACCCTGACTTCAGCGAGGCAATTACGGCCTCAAGTGAAGTAATCTTCGATTGAGCCTCAGCTAACTGCCCGTTTAGCTTTGGTATTGCAGCGTTGAACATACCCTGCAACGTGTTGTATTTATGTTCCCAGTCTTTACCTTGCTCAACCGGTGGTACTACTGCCAACGGTGGCGCATCAGTTATTACTGTGGCTGCGGCTCCATCATCAGTGGCTGCGGCGACAGGTTCTGCTGGTACAGGCGGCGTTCCGTCTGCTTCTTTCTTCGCTTGCTCCGCGCTCGTTTGTTCTGATGCGAGGTCTGCGTTCTTCGTCTTGTCATCTAACGATTTGTCTCCGTAGACTTCCTCGTGTAGTTTCTCGGCGGCGCGAGCTTGTTTCTTTACTGCTGTAGTCTTCATTTTAAATTTACCTATCTTTGGGTTCTGAGAATTTTTCTAGCGACTTGGGGGCGTCTATTATCGCCTCCATGAATTGGACTAGCGATTGAGTGCGACCCTGTTGCCTTAACAGTTGTCCCGAGTCATGTTTTCCCATGACCAGAAGTTTATTATTTTCTTCACAGAAGCGAGCTAGTGCATTCATCACGCGACCAAATTCATGGCCATTCGCTAATACCTGCAATGCTCTCAACTCATCTTCTGTAAATTTCAATTAGCCGCCTTGTGTAAACACTAGGTTATAAATTTATTATCAACACACCATAGCTTATAAGGCCTATGGTGTAAACATTTAGACCACCACGCCCCAATCCATAGAGTTATAATTTTGAATTTCTGCATCAGTAGGACTTGAAGACAACCAGTTGGCGTTATTACTATTAACAATTGTACCGTTCTGCCCTGCTACACTATCAATTAGCACTGGGCCGTAGCCTTCATCAACCGCAAACGCACGCTTACCCTCAATGCTTATGTCATAGATTGGAAAGTTAGAAGCTTTTGTTAGTAGGTTATTAACCCCAAAGTACTGTAGACCCGCGGGACCTGCGGCAGTGAACGTGAACGTATGCTCTAGCCCGTCAAAAGGTAATATGTCACCAGAATCTATAGCTTCACCATCAACTAGGGTAGCTGATATACCTTCGCTGCTGTAAGCACCAGTAGAGGATGCGTATGCTTTAAATTCATTAGCTATTAAGGCGTCTGCGAAAAACACATCATCCACAGGCAGGGTTGCAGGTAACACTACTTTTAATGTTACAACATCCCCGAGCACTAAATTCTCAGTGGGGATAGTAAAATAACTAATCCCATCTAGGTGGTACTTAATCCGAGGGGTATTAAGTACATCGCGGATTATGTTAGTAGTGCCCTTAGAAGTCGGAAGACCTTCGTATAGTCTGCCAGCATAAGGTAAGTATTCTGGATATTCTAGGTCTTGTGGGGCAATTACCTTACGTACAGTTACGTTATCATAAACCGTAATACCAGTACCCGCTGTTACTAACCATAGATAATTCTTTTCAGAGTCTCCTTCATATACTAAAGTATACGTGCCGGGAACTGTTAGATTATCAAAGGGGGTAGTCTCGTTGTTAGAGTATCCCTCAAGCCCATACATTGATACCTGCCCAAAAGTAGTACTACTTACGAAGTCAAAACTTAAAAAGTATAACTCTCCCGATACAGTAGCAGTCAGTTGCTGCCTCGCTGCGCTGTCACCCCCTGCGTTTCCTGAATCATCTACAGTAATTAAGCCGTTGTCCTGTGTTACCACCGACTTAACAGCAGTGTACCCATTTTCGTCCACTATCTCAGGTCCGAAGCTAGGTGGTGTGAAGAACACATTAGTAATTGTGCCACCGAAATTAAAGTTGGCCCCTGCATCAGTGCGTGTAGCTAAATGAGTTAGCGCGGGTATCTCAGGCTCAAAGTCAACACTTTTATCTAGTACACCGTCAAGGAATATACTTATGTTTCCAGATGTAGCAACCACTTCAATACTAACCGCCTGCCCGTCTGTTAATGTTGTACTACCTACCCCTGACCTACCTGTACCGTCAGGCTCATTATAGAAAATAGTTACTTGTCCAGCGTTACTAAGGGCTAATCGGTGGACACCAGTATCTCCTTCACCAGCTATAATATTCTGGTTACGCCCTAGATTAGCTGTTGTCACCACTATGTCTGCACCATAGCTAAATATATTTATTGGTGGAACCCACGGGACAAACGTGGCGCTTGAGTCTATTGCGTTATATGTATAAACGTACCGCCGCTGGTTGTTATTAGGGCCGTTACCGCTTGAGTCTACACCTTGTATTTCACGTAAGTGTCGTTGTGATCTTGTTCCCGCCATAACATTACTCTACAAGTTTACTGGGTTATGCTACCACTATAGAAAACGGTGCTGCAACATTGAAGCCATCAGCATTTATGCCAGCGATTGTATGCTCCGTGATACCTGCTACAGTAGGCGTACCCGTCAAAATACCAGTACCGCCATCGAACGCACAACCAACGGGAGTAATGTCCATATCATAGCTGGCTGCGCCAGTCCATGCAGCGGATAAGTCAACTGGGGTCATCAGTTGGTCTATACTCAGGTTTAAAGTGCCGTAAGAGTCATCATAGACAGGGAGTACGAGCACGGGTGGTGGTGCAATTCCCGGGCCGTTACCACTTGAGTCTACGCCTTGTATTTCACGTAAGTGTCGTTGCGATCTTCCACTAGCCATAATGCTATCCTATACCAATCATAGTACGTCGTGGGTTTGCTCGGATACCAGCAGGCTCAGAGGCTTTCTGCGGCGTATTGCCGTAGTCGTTCTCTTGGAGGTTGCGGTAACGAACATCGTCGCTCTTACCCATACGGGCACGGTGCCGGTACGGAGAACCAGTCTTCTCAGACTTCGCCTTCACACCTTTAGCTACAGAGCTTTTGCCTTTCGGGTAAGATACAGTCATTATCGATTATCCACTTTTTCAGTGCCGAATGTCTCGTACTTAGTACCGGGATAATCCGACTTGGATTTACTACCTGAACCGCCTTTACATACTTTCGTATGCGAACGATCACCGTTGTATACAGTGCTAGAAGCACCGCCGCCGGGGTAGTTAACATTGTTTGAAGTAGGCCAATTAGTAGTGTGCTGTTCACCAACACTCTTACTAGGATTAGCTGACGCCTTCGGGTATGTCTCGAACATGCTTCTCTCCAATACTAGCCAAGGCCAGTGTTATTTAACGCCGTCTGTACCGTACTTTGGTGCAGCGCATAAAAAATGATTACCAGCGATAGAGCCGTTTTTCCCGTCAACTCCAGCGCCAACTTTAGTCGTCTTACCACCAGACTGAGCGGTTAGATTTTTAGGTTGACCCATAAATTTAGCGATGCCTGCATTTACCATTGTATTTCTCCTACACGTTTGTGCGATGTTGGTTATCGGTTTCTTCACCCGCATGACCAGCTGTGTTGTTGCGTGACATTGGGGGTTGGTTACCCTGTGCCTGCGCAGCTCCAGCAGCTTGCCCTGCTTCACCCATCGCCGCTTGTACGGTCTGGGCTTGCTCGCGGTTAGCTCTTAGAGTATCACTATCAGGGACAATTTCAACCCCCGGCATGCCAAGATCGCTAGCAATGTCTCTCAACATGTGCGCTCGGCCCTCTTCACCAATGATAGCCATGTCTATCGGGTTAGCTGTTAACTGTAGCATTTCGAGTTTACGCATACGCTCAGTCTCGTTTTGCACGGCTACTGCAACACCACGGACTTCGACCTGTGAGTCGCCGGTAAAGTGTTCGCCCGGGTCAGTAAGGAGCATCATTTCATATAAGTCTTTCAGCGCAGGCTCAAGTACCTCGTCATCGACAGCGGCAGCAACTGACTGCAGCGCCTTTGACACGTTACTCATCAACATCGACAGTCCAGACGCAGTGCTAGCTGCACCACCGGCTTTCGCATCGCCTGACAGATAACGTGGGATTGCCGATACTTCATCAGCTATCTCAGTCATCTTAGCGTACACACCCAGTAGTTCCTGAGCGTTTGAAGTAGGCTGGAAGAATCCTACCGGGGGAGTTGAGTTGTCTCCCATCGGGTCGGACACAAAGCGCCAGCGTTTCCACGGATATAAACTATCCGCGTTGGTAGTTGGAGATAATCTTTCCTCGTTGACCATAACTTGCGGTCCAGAGGATATAGACATATTGTTGACTAGTGATCTCAGGGTAGCGTTAGCCACATCCTGTAAATCGCCAACTATCTCAGGTAGCGAATTTCCGTACATGCTGCCCGGTACTTTTTCGTACGAGGTTATGTAATATGGGTGTTTTTTCTTAGGGTTCGGGTTGATATGAACCTTGATGACGTATTCACCGATCAACCATGCAGTTACGAAGTAGTCTACATCTGGGTCAGCTATTTGGTCTGCAGTAAAACCGTAGTCGATTAACCATGAACCTTTAACGTGGCCATGGAACTCGAGTGTGTCGATCATGCCGTCACGGTTTAGATGCGGGTCTTCTTTAACTTCTTGGTCAGCACGCTCAGTATCATTGTCATCGAGCCAGTCCTGTAGTCCGTGCTCATACTCGTTTAAAACTTTACGTATGTTCTCATCGTTGTAGCCCTTAACGCCCAGCAGGGTTGCTAGGTCGCTACGTGAGACCTTGATTCTTTCGATTATGTCAGCACTACGCCCATGACTCGATGATGTATCTAAAAACAGATCGAACGGGCTAACACGGCGCCAAAACATTTTCGGTATCGTTACTGATTCCAGCTTGCCATTTTTCCACTTCAACTCAGTAGAGTTTCTGACTTCAGGGCCCTTGATACACGCGATAGGGAAAATAGGTAAGTCTGCTAAAAACTCTCGCATAGCAACATAAAACCCACCTTCGTACAAAATATCTTCAATACGTTGGGACGAAGCTTTAGCGGATTCATCAGCTGATTTCTTCGCAGCAAGTACGGCGCCCCTGTGCAGTTGCTTGACACGGGCCTGCATCATCCCTTGGTCAACTGATTCGCCAACCATCGCCATTTGCTGTGCTTCAACGGCTGTTAGTTTTTCAATATCTTCTTGGATGTTTGTCGGCAGGTCAGGCTTTGGCGTAGCAGCCATTGTCCATGGACGTTCGCCGGCAAGGTATACATCTCGTAGCAACGCAGTAGCTGCTCGACACTTCGTGGCAGTCATGCGTGCGTACACAGTTGAGCCGCCGAATTGTTTAATCTCAGCTAGCTTGGACGAACTGTATTGGCCGTTGTAGGCTTGAAGCGCCTCGAGGTATCTGTTTTGTAGATTATGTTTGGTTCGGTGCCAGCGGAAATACTCGTACCGGCTTTTGATGTGACCCGCTAACTGGGATACAGCAGCTTCCTCCGCCTGCAAAGCGAAAGCCTGTTCGTTTTCAACCTGCTCAGCATCTAGCTCAGCATTAGAAACAACGCGCAAAGGGCCTTTATCCATGGGTATATCTCAGATAGTTTTAGACAGTGTGTATTAGCGTTTTGTACTTGTCAAGTCCAAGCACCAACAGTTGGCTCATTATGATGCACATTTGTAGGTCTGTTGATCGTACGGATGGCTCTAGCCCTTACGCGCTCGGAGCTTCCCAGCAACGCATACTGCAGACAATCCGCTATATCAGAGTACGGATGGTTCTTATCTGGGGTGTTTTCATCCAGTGAGCCATCTTTTTTCCGCTTAAACCGGTATCGACTACCCATTGCTAGTACAAGTGTTGAGCAATTTACTGGGCAAAACTGCAACGCTGCTTTTCCACGAATAGCCATCTGCAGCCAAGAGTCTACTGCCCGCAAGCGTGGTGCGATGTTATTTGTGCTGGCCAGTACCGCCACAAAGCCTAACCGTTTTAGTGCCATCAGGACAGACTCTTCACCTACCTCGTTTTTATTACGCGAGGCTGGGTCAGCCACAATGTAAATCGGCAGGCCCACATATCTCATCTGTGACAGCAATGGTTTCAGCAGTGTAACCACAAACGTCTCCATCCCCATATTTTGGCCATGCACTTCACCAAGCACCCGGATAACTCCCGTCGGGTCTGCTTGCGTTATGACAGCGGCAGGGTTACGACCCTGATCAAGTCCGATACATAGTGGAGTGTGATCAATAGCGTGGATTTCGTGTGGCGCCACGTGGAAGTTGTGCTCAAAGTTTTCGCGGAATACTGCTTCACCCGCAACCGAGGGCGCGATTTCGTTGAATATATACTGGCGTACCCAGTTGGAGTCGATACCGCCGTTTGAGTCAATCTGATCGGTATAGTATGTTGGGGGTAAGTTCTCGTGGTTCTCACCGGTAGTCGTAACGAGTGGGTATTCTTGTCCTGTGTCGTCATCGGCATATTCTATTGTCACTCCCGGCGGTTGTACGAAATAGTCCCAGTTTCCCGGCAGCGCGACTTCAAGCTCGTCGAACCATGGCGAATCCTCTGCAAATGAGTTCGTTTCCATTACCACACCGTAATACGTGGCGCCGCCATTCAACATTGATGGGTAACGACCACAACGTGAGTACACGTTACGTACGATCTCTGGGGTAATTTCCCTGAACTCGCTAATCCACGCCATCGTCAATTCAAGCGATAACAAACGCTGAATATTCTGTGGCGTATCCAGTGGCAGTAAAATCCAGTTTGAGTACACATCATCGAACTCAAATATAATTTCAGACGTCGATGGTTTCCACCGGCACAGTGGGCCGAACAGCCCCTGCACAGTCACCAGACATGTTGTTTTGAGCTGGCTCAGTGTGTTACGTACCACCGCGTGCTGCGTGCGCCGTATCCCATCTTTACCGGGTTTCTGCTCTATCGCACGGCGGAATAACTCCATCGCCATCGCTGTGGACTTCGCAGACCCAATGGGCCCACGTGCTGCTCTCACCCGCGCGTCCGACAGCATCATGTCTTTCATCGTTGCCGGCGGGGTGTAGTCTAGCTTGAATGGTTCAGCCATTACTGGGGTTCCAGCAAGTTGCGAGTCACCATCACCGGCCCCGGTACTGTCTCACCGATATTAGCCAGTGTGCTACGCGCCAGCGAGTTTACTATATCCTGTGAACTGTCAGCCCACGTCGTTTTCGCGGCATCCGCACCCACACCTATACTCCTGTTTATCGGCACGTTCATCGACATCCCAGCTTTGTGCGCTTTTTCTTTCTCTTCGGTAGTAAGCAGGACTACTATCACGTTACCCGCGTTGTAGTCTTCCCAC
>TARA_R110000850_G_scaffold129510_2_pt1 | contig 18218 bp, 19 predicted proteins | sample TARA_R110000850 | Tara Oceans TARA_R110000850 (sample SAMEA4397586) | marine metagenome | biome: Polar Biome; feature: [SRF] surface water layer (ENVO:00010504); material: water (ENVO:00002006), including particulate matter (ENVO:01000060) such as... | depth 5 m | reverse complement strand
CGCCCGCGGCATGTACAGCGCCGAGCTCGATCAGCAGCGTTTCAACCGGGTTCGCCGTGCTGCGCCCAAAGCGCTCTCCCGGCCCCTGGGTCGTTTGTCCCGCCAATGGCAAGCGGTGATTAAAGAAGCAGGGCTGGAAGAGGAGGGCGACCCCAGGAAACCGGCCTACCGGCTGCTTACGGTATTGCCCGACAAGCTAGTCACCGCTGCCCAACAGGTGGGCGCCGCCATCACTGACCACCTGGGTGAGCACCCCGAAGATGCCAGCCTGGAACTACAGGAATTGTTATTTGAAGCGCTGGCATTCTGCCGCCTGGCGGAGCGCTTTGGTGAGCACTCCCTGTGTGATCTTACCCGCTATGGGCGCGGTCGGGCGGTGTTGGGGTTACGCAATCTGATACCCGCCGATTTTCTGGCCGCACGGTTTAACGCGGCCCACTCAGTGGTGCTGTTTTCGGCGACGTTAAACCCTGCCCACTACTACCGGGATCTGCTGGGCTTGCAGGAAAACACGGTATGGCGGGAAGTGGCATCGCCCTTTACCGCGTGTCAGTTGGAGGTGCGTATACGCACGGATATCTCCACGCGTTTTCGGGATCGGGACGCCTCTATCGATCCTATCGTCGCGGCCATGGCGCAGCAGTATCAGCGCAAATCAGGCCACTATTTAGCGTTCTTCAGCAGCTTTGCTTACCTGGAGGCAGCGCTGGCGCGGTTTCGCGAGGCGCACCCGGAAGTACCCGTTTTCAGCCAAACCCGCGGGATGCCGGAAGCGCAGCGCGAGGAATTTCTGGCGCGCTTTGCACCCGGTGGAGAAGGCATCGGCTTTGCGGTGTTGGGCGGTGCCTTTGCAGAAGGCATCGACCTGCCCGGCGACCGATTGATCGGAGCCTTTATCGCCACCTTGGGACTACCGCCGTTTAACGACTTTAACGAAGCGCTTAAAGCACGACTAACCGCCCGCTTCGGCCAAGGTGACGACTATACCTACCGCATTCCCGGCATGATCAAAGTGGTGCAGGCCGCAGGTCGCGTTATTCGCAGTCCAGAAGATCAAGGGGTTGTGGTATTAATGGATGATCGTTTTGCCCAGGCCAGCGTACGTGCGCTATTGCCACGCTGGTGGGGAGCTTAATAGGCCATCGCTTTTGCTGATGGAGAGCCTGGGTAACGAGCGAATCTGCAGCAAGCTATATTGGCAGCAGATACTGACTGTCCAGTTCTCATGTTGCCACTGCCAAGCGTGGGCACCCCCACCGGGAAGCAGTCGAGAAAGACGAGTGCCTAGTACATGATGGGGCGTTTTACCGCAGAGGCTATCAAGCTTGAACAACGCCTCGTGAAGTGTCCAGGCTCGATAGAACATGCTTAAAGGGGCAGTGGACGCCATTATCTCATGGCGCACATCGGCTTCAGGCAAGCACGCTACCAGTCCGCTTAGCCGGTTTCTGTGTCGGGAACGCACTTGCTCGATATCAATGCCCACTGGCACCGTGGCGATCCCAGCGATAACGCGCAGGCCGCGATGGGAGAGGCACGCCCGCCAGGGGGAGGGAAGCGCGGGATGCCGCGGTGCGCCGCATCCTCTGGGCGTCCACTCATCCACTGGGCAGTGGAAACCGTGTGCTGCCGTGAGCTGCGAGAGCAGTTCTCTTCCCAGCCGTGATAGACAAGCCCCGCTGCTATCAGCGGGAGCTTGTACTAACAACATGTCGAGACGAGGCGTCATTATTAACGCAGGGTGACCACATCGCCGCGTAAGGCGACGCCTGCCATGATGGCCCCGGCATGGCACTCGTATTCAGTATTTGATGCCATCGGCTGACGGTCGTAAAAGCTTTCTATATTGACGACCGCATTGCCACCTTCGGCTTTGATACGATCTTGCAGGCTGATTAGCGCTGATAACATGACCCATTGACAGGCTTCTTCATCAGACTTATTGAAAGCATTGGTCTTTTTGCTGGTAACGAAGTTGCCATACTCGTTGGCGACCTCGCCGTGCGGGGTATCGGCAAAGAAAAAGCGGATGTTGGGATCGAGCCGTTCCCTGGCTGCAGGCGTATTCATGGCCTCTTCAATCGACAGCATGTGGGTGGTATCCCGTGCATAGCTAGTTGTGCTCAGCAGCAGAGCCCCCAGTAACATAGTGAATAAAATCAATCCTCTGGTCATTTAGCGTTCCTTTTCGCTGGGTTGTAAGCACCTGATACCAGGCACCTTGAGTGGCACGGTGTCGTGCCTTTAGAGCCAACGCCGGAAGATCAACGAAGTGTTGATACCGCCGAAGGCAAAATTATTGCTCATGACATAGTCGCAATCGATATGACGTCCTTGACCGCTTAGGTAGTCGAGTGCTGCACAGGCGTCGTCGAGCTGGTCAAGGTTAGCAGTGCCATGGAACCACCCTTCACGCATCATCTCGATAGCGACCCAGGCCTCCAGTGCGCCACAGGCGCCCAGTGTGTGGCCGGTAAAGCTTTTGAAGGCACTAATCGGGAGTTTTGAGCCGAAAACGGCATGGGTGGCATGACTCTCGGCGATGTCCCCACGGTCGGTGGCAGTACCATGGGCACTGACGTAGCCGATCTGTTCTGGCTGCAAGCCAGCGTCATCGAGCGCCTGGCGAATAGCCTGCTCCATGATGCGGGCGTCGGGCTGAGTAACATGGCGGCCATCGCTGTTGGTGCCAAAGCCCACTAGCTCGGCGTAGATGTTGGCCCCCCGTGCCAGGGCGTGCTCAAGCTCTTCAAGGATCAAGGTGCCAGCACCTTCGCCGATCACCAGACCGTCGCGCTCGGTATCGAAGGGACGTGGGGAGGTGTGTGGCGCATCGTTGCGGGTGCTGGTGGCAAATAGTGTGTCGAAGACAGCTGCTTCAGAGGCCGATAGCTCTTCACAACCACCGGCAATCATCGCTGTCTGGCGCCCGAAGCGAATGGCTTCATAGGCGTAGCCGATGCCCTGGCTACCCGATGTGCAGGCACTCGAGGTGGTATAGATGCGTCCGCGCACACCGAGGAACACACCAATGTTGACCGGCGCGGTATGGGCCATCATGCGGATATAGGAGTTCGCATTAAGCCCATCGGTCGACTTGTTGATTAACATGTTGCCGAAGTCGGCGACGGCGTCGGGCTCTCCCGCTGACGCGCCATAGGCGATCCCCATTTGGCCACTCCCTAAGAGCGTCGAGTCAAGTAGCCCTGCATCCTCTAGTGCCAGTTCGCTGGCACGGGTCGCCATTTGTGCTCCCCGGCCCATGCTGCGCAGTGCACGGCGATGGTAATGCCCGGGTAGTGTGAAGTCGTTGACGGGAGCGCCGAGCCGAGTGTTGAGACCTTCGTAGCTATCCCAGTCATCCATATAGCGAATACCATTTTGTAGTCGCTCGAGGCGTGCACGCATACTTGGCCAGTCATTACCGATCGGTGAGAAACCGGCCATCCCTGTAACCACCACTCTGCGACCGAGCCCATCCTGGCGTAATGTGTTGTTTGGCATCAGCACATTCCTCCATTGACGGCGAAAACCTGCCGCGTGATATAGCCTGCATCGTGCGAGCACAGGAAGCTCACCGTGGCCGCCACTTCTTCACAGGTTCCGGTGCGGCGCATGGGAATCAGCTTGAGTGCTTCTTCATTTACCAATTCATCTGTCATGTCGGTATCGATCAGCCCTGGGGCGACGCAATTGACCGTAATTCGCCGTTTGGCCAGTTCCACCGCCAACGCCTTCATCGCACCGATCAGTCCGGCCTTGGAAGCGCTGTAATTGACTTGGCCACGATTGCCCATCATTCCCGAAACGGAAGACATCACGACGATACGGCCGGGTGCCCGGCGGCGAACCATCGGCATGACCAAGGGTTTAACGACGTTGTAGAAGCCATCGAGATTGGTGTGAATGACGCTATCCCAGTCTTCATCGGAGAGAGCGGGGAAGGCGCCATCGGCGGTAATGCCAGCGTTGCAGACCACTCCATAATAGGCACCATGTGCTTCAATGTCGGTCTCTATGGCATGCCGTGCGGCGGCACGGTCAGCGACATCAAAACATAGCACGCGGGCACTGCGCCCCAGTGCGCGTATATCGTTGGCGACCGCTTCGGCGTCTGCCTGGCGTTGACGGCAGTGCAGCACGATATCAAAGCCATCCCGCGCCAGGCGCAGGGCAATGGCGCTGCCGATGCCGCGGCTTGATCCGGTGACCAGGATGGTATTCGTCATAAGGTGCTCCCTTGTTGAATAACGTCCAGCGCTTGCCGCGTTTCGGGCTGAAAGACGTTGAGTGTAGCGTTGGCGATAGGCTGATTATTAGCGTCAAACAAACGCCCATGAAAAGCGCCCAGGCCATTGTCAGCACGAAAATTGAGTTCAACTTCAATACGTATCGGCTGGTCGAAACTGAAAAACGGTGCCTGGCATTGATAGCGACGAGTGCCGAGCAAAAAGCCGATTTTCGGTTTGTCGCCACCCGCCACGGCCTGAATGCCAGCCCAGGCGGCAATCGCCTGGGCAAGCCACTCCAGTCCTACCCAGCCAGGTATGCCATCGTGGGTGGCAAACAGGTCATCGCGTTGAGGCGTTACGCTGGCATGCAGGTGTTCTTCGCCCACCGCGAGTAGCGTATCCAGTAGGCACATGCCATAACGATGCGGTACGTAAGGGGCGATATCGCAAGGCAAATCAGGTAAGCAGGAGAAGGGTGAATCATTCATTAAAACGTTCCAACAGCAAGGCGATGTTGTTACCACCAAAAGCAAAGGCGTTGCTGACAGCCCGATGGCAGTCGTGTTGGGTTGCCGTGGCGTAATTCAGCGATGGTAGTTGCGGGTCGATCTCACCATCGTGAACCTGGGGTGGAAGACGACCGGCGTTGAGCGTTAACCAGCAGAACGCTGCTTCCAATGCACCGCAGGCACCTAAGGTATGTCCCGTCAACGCCTTTGTTGAGCTACATGGCAGCTTATCGCCGAAGATATGCGCGACCGCAATGGCTTCCATGCTGTCGTTCTGGCGTGTCGCAGTGCCATGTAGGTTGAGGTAATCAATGGCCGTGGCGGGTAGTTGAGCCATCTTCAAGGCGGCTTGAATGGCGCGAATAGCGCCCTGGCCGTCGGGCCGTGGCGCTGAAATATGGTGGGCGTCACTGCTCTCGCCGTAACCACTGAGCTGAATACCGCCGGTTTCGGCGGTGACCAGAAACAGCGCTGCTGCTTCTCCGAGGTTGATGCCATCACGGTTGGCTGAGAAGGGCTGGGAGGGGTGATCGCTGAGCGCCTCAAGAGAGGCGAAGCCATTGACTGTCAAGCCACAAAGGCTATCGGCGCCACCAGCGATAACTGCGTCGCAGATACCGCTCGTCAGCAAGCGTTTGGCACTGGCGAGAGACCGGGCGCTGGAGGTGCAGGCAGTGGACAGTGTGTAGGCTGGCCCCTCAAGGCCTAGCCGCTCGGCGATGAACTTGGCCGGCGAGCCGATTTCATGGCGTTGATAATGGAAATCGCTAGGCCACTTGCCTTCTTTCATTCGCTCTCCCACAGCCATTTCGGTTTCACCGATTCCCGAGGTGCTGGTACCGAGCACCACGCCGATACGCGCTTGGGGGCTGCGTTTGCGAAAGGCGTCGAGTGTCGGTGCCAGCCGCTCTAGTGCAGCGGCCAGCAGTTGGTTGTTGCGCGAGCGGTGCTCCGGTGGTAAATCGCGGGCATCGGGTAATGCAGTGGTTACCCGTCCTAGTGGCAAGGAGCGGCCTGGTGTAAACACGTCGTCATACACCAGCCCACGCCGACCGTTGAACAGGGCGTCGGTGATTGCCGCTAAGTCGTCGCCAATCGAGCAGACCAGTGCTGGCGGCAGCAGGCGGCAGGGTTGCGCCTGAAAGGAAGTCACTGGGCTGAGCATGTGGCTGCCGTCCGGTCGGTGTCATCAAGTCGTGCAATATACAATCGGTAATTAGCCTCAATGTCTTCTATTACCCGACATGAGGCGTCACCACTGATACGAGCGATGACGCGCTGATGGTAGCGAATGGTACGACCCTTTTGATCCTCTTCCAGCGACCAGGCACTGGTGTGGAAGGCTTGGGAAATAGCTGTTGAGGGCCATAGGCTCCAGCTCAAGCGACTGGCGAGCCATTCGGCCGAAAAGGGTGGCTCGAACGAGGCATCGTGAAGAAAGCGGCTCCCATCGTCATCATGTACCAAGGTCAGCAAGCGCTGGCCTTGTGGGCTGAGTATGGCCAGACGCAACGACATGTCATCGTGGCGCAGCACTCCGATCATTTCATGCCGTTGGTCGTGATGGTAAAACGTCAGGCGTTGCATCTGCGTCTCCATCTCCGGCAACGTTGATAGCCCCGGAAGCGTAGCGACCGGCCGTCCGGCGCAGCCGGCCAGTAGTGTTATAGCGATGATCAGCCATGCCTGACGCACGAAAGGGGGTAACTTCATGGCCATCAACCCTCACCCGTGGCATGGCTCGAAATGTCGCTACAGGCCTCAGCTAAGCTGTGAAGGCGACGGCGACTGGCGGCGACAAATGGGTTCTCTTCATCCCAGGCATAGCCGGCGAGTACCGAACTGATCATTTCGCGTATGCGTGGTATCTGTTGATCGTTAAAGATAATGCGTGGCAGGCGACCATCGTACCAAGCGTCGACAAACTCGCGGAAGGTGGCGATGCCACGGCGTAGTGGTTGTTCAAACTGGCTATCCCAATCGATTTTTTCGCCAGCGAGCTGCCGCTCGACCAGGGGAGCGGCACGCAGGGCTGAGTCCAAGGCAATGGTTACCCCCGAGGAAAACACCGGATCAAGGAATTCGCCCGCATTACCCAAGAGAGCAAAACCGGGGCCGTGCAGTTGCTCGACATCAGCGGAATAACCTTCCAGGCGGCCGATATCGCGTATGGCTTTAGCATTGACCAACAGTTTGTTGAGCCTGGGCTCGGCATGGAGAAAATGCCATAGGCGCTCTTTGTCGTCGACACCGGCGGCTTCCAGCGTTGCTCGGTCGCCCACCACACCGACCGACGCACGCCCTTGGCTGAAAGGAATCAGCCAGTACCAGATGCCCGAATGTTCAGGGTGCAAACCGATCAGAATCTTGTCTCGATCATAGTGCGAACAATCGATACGGTCCTCAATGTGGGTAAACAGCGCACAGCGTGATTCGAGAGTCGAAGGCCGAGCAAGACCGGTGAGACGTGCTAAAACACGCCCATAGCCGCTGGCATCAAGTACGAAGCGGGCTTGTAGCGAGCGTTGCTCGCCATTGGCATCAACCAGTGTAAGGCTGGGTCGATCGTGGTCGGCAACGAAGGCCTCGACTTGTGTTTCAAACTCGACGCTAGCACCTGCTTGACGCGCGCCGTCGATCAGGCGCTGATCGAAATCAGCACGTTCGACCTGCCAGGTGGTGCCGGGGCCAGGGCTGAACTTGTCACGAAAATCGATGGCGGCATAGCGGTCTCTCCAGGTAAAGGCAGCGCCATTCTTAAACTGAAAGTCACCTGTCTGAACGGCGTCGAGCAGGCCGCAAGCCTCAAGATGTACCATGCATTGTGGCAGCAGACTCTCGCCGATGGAAAAGCGCGGAAAGCGCTGGCGCTCGATAACCCGCACATTGATGCCTCGCCGGGCGAGCCAAGCGGCCGCAGCGGCGCCGGAGGGGCCTGCGCCGATGATGGCGACATCGGTAGTGTCATGCGTCTTCATTTGTTTTGCGGCTCCTGTCGCCATCATGGTGGATTGTAGTGGGAAGAATTGCAGTGGGAAGAATTGTGCCGGGTGTTCGCCCTGGCGAAAGGCACCAGGGCCCACGCCGACGCAAGCCCAACGAGGCAGGTGAGCCCCAGGTAATGCAGTGCCGGAGTAGCGCTGAACGACAATAGGCCGAAGGCCAATAGGCTCGACGCACAGGATAGGCTGATGGCCAGCCAGGCCGCAGGGCTATCTGGGTGTTCCGTGCTAAATATGCCAGCGTCGAGGCCGATACCCAGTACCAGCAGCAGGCCCAGAAGATGGAATAGCGTCAGGCCGATATTGAGCGCGCTGAACAGTGCCAGGGTCGCTAACAGCGCACCCAGCGGGGGCAGCAATACGCGCCAAGCCTGCCCACGATAGCGCCAGCCGAATACCACCGCTAATCCTGCGACGGCGACAGCCAGCCATAGGGCGATCTGATCGCGTAGCCGTGACAAATGGTCGGATAACGTGACCACCCGATCCTGGTAGAGCACATATGCCGGTGCCGCAAGACGCATGAGCGCTTGCTGGGCCATGTTGTCGGCATCGCCCAATACCACCAGCGCCGCCATGTCAGAACGTTTGTCAGTGGCGACGTCGCCTAACCAGAGCGTGCTATCGGCACTTCCTGCGGGGGTTGTAAGCCATGTTTCGATGGTCAATAGCGGCACCGATCGCAACGGCTGTTGTGCGGCTTCCAGTAAATCCAGGGGAAGACCAGCTTTGGCGATCAGCTCGGGCAGGGCGTTGTCATAGGCTTGGCGCACTCGCTCCAGGTTGGCTTGCTGGGTCGAAGGGGAGGGTACCGCTTGGGCAAGATGACGGTACTGGCTCAAGTGCCCTTGGGTCTTCAGCTCTGCCAGCGTAGCCTCCAAGGCTTCCAGCCGTTCCAATAGCTCGGCTTCATGCTTGGCGGTGACGATCAGGTAACGACTGCCCGTGGGACTTGCCAATAGGCCCTGTACACGTTGCTGCTCAGCAATCAGCGCGGTGGGTGAAGGGTTGAGCTGACGCAGGTCGTCATTGGTTGTCAGCCGTGTGGCGACGATGACCACCGCCAGGATGCCAAGCAGGGCCAGCAGCCCCCAACGCAAGGGCGCTCGGGGTGGTAGCCGCAGGTGATCCAGCCGGGCTGCAATGCGTGCCGTCGCGGCATGGGGACGAGGAGTGAACCACGGTAGCCAAAGGCGCACGGTCAACCAGGCGCCGACCAAGCCCAGCGCCGCGAAAGTCGCCATTTGGCGTAGCCCCGGCAGTGGGGTCGCAAGTTGGACAAGATAGGCGACCAGGCTGGATATCAGGCCTAGCAACAGCCCTGGCCAAAGCCGTGCCAGTGGTTGTTCGGGCGCTAATTGGCGGGCGCACTGGAAATGCAGGGCGTAATCTATCGCGATACCGATCAAGCTGGCGCCGAATGCCAGCGTCAGCAGGTTGAGCGTACCAAACAGCACCCAGGTCAGTGGCAGCGCAAACAGCATGCCACAAGCGACCGGCAGCCATAAACTGGCCAGCATCGAACCACGCCGAAACGTGACCCATAGTAGTAAGCCGATACCCAGCAGCGAGCCCAGGCCGATAGTGGAGATTTCTCGCTTGGCCTGATCGGCGCCGGCAGCAGCATGAAATACCAGACCACTGCGTAATAGCTCGGCCTGGGGATGACCCTCGCCGAAGCGCGACAGCGCTGCCATAAGGCGTTGCTGCATGGCCATGTCGTAGGGGCTGGCTGATAGCTGGCCGCTGACGACGAACCAGTGCTTGTCGCCGTCGCTGACGGCCGGCAGGCCGTCGATCAATCGTATGGGGCCAGCAAGCCGTTGGTTCAGCCAGGCATCCAGTAGACCGAAGGGATCGCGGCGAGGATCCGCTTCGCTTCCCGGCGTAAACAGTTGCCTTAGGCCGCGCTGTACCCAGGCCCCATCACTGGCATCCGCCAGTGATGGGGTCAGCAGACGATAACGGTACGCCGCCAAGTCGCTGCTGGGGCGCTGCAAGCTGTCATCGTCGAAAGCCTTGACGCTTGCCGAATCTGTTAGCCGGGTTTTGAGTTCGGCGACCAGCCTGGCTGTGGACTCACCCCGAACCAGCAGCACGAAGCGGTCCTCAAAGGTGTGGGTTAAGCGCTGTTCGGCTTGCTCAAGCAAAGCCCCCTGGTGGGTTTCCGGCAATAGTGCAGTGATGCGCGTATCCAGTGGTGCCCCTCTGCCTAGCAAACCCGCCAGCAGAATGGCGCAGCCCAGCAACAGCCCGGCCCAACCGATAGCGGCTAGACGTTCTATTCTGCTCGGGTGCGTTGCCTTGCTCACAGTGAACGGTCACCCTCTTCGAGGCTGGCGCAATCCACAGCTGCCAGAGTCAGGTTGAGGCGGTCATCGTTGGTGAACATCAGCTCGACGTGCTCCACTTGCTGGTTGCCTTGAACGAGCAGTTGCGAAAGCCGTTCGGCGATGTGTACTTCACTGGGCGTCAGTTTGGCTTGCCAGTCGTCCAGCGCACCGCTGAGCTCGATGGTGAAGTGTGATTCCAGGCGCTGCCAGTTGCCTGACAGAAGACCACCAAGCACCGGTGCGACCACTTGAAACCCCATGGGCAGTTCGTCGTCGTCCTCGCTCATAACTACACGATCTCGCACGGGGGATGTCGTCTGCCAAACCAGGCCGTTTGCTTGCTGTTCAAAGTACCCACGGCTATCCAGCTGGGCATCAAGATCGGCCAGCCAGCGCGACTGATCGAAGCGGCCGCACTGCGGGGCGTGGGCAGCTAGACGTTCGGCGAGGGCGTCACCATCAAGGCCATCACCATTGAGGGCCGCCCACGTAGCGGGACTGACCATCAGGCTAAGGGCGACATAAACAGCTACATAAACAATCGAGTGGCGAATAGAGCGTGTCACTGATTAGCCTCCTGCCAGGCGAGAAGACGTTCGACCAGAACGGGCGGCGACTCCAGGCGCATTTCGCGATCCTCAATCCCGACAGCGACCTGTACGCTCCAGGCTCGCGTCAGGCGTTTGCGCGTCTGTGCATCGCGGATGGTGTAGTCGATCTTGAGGCGATTCTCCCATTCGCTAAGGCGCGCTTCGATGGCGATACGCTGGGCGAATAGCGCCGGAGCGGCGTAGCGTAGGCGTAGATCAATGACCGGCCAGGCGTACCCCGAGTCCTGCATTTGCGGGTAGTTGTAGTCAATGGCATCAAGCAGTTCGCAGCGGGCTATTTCCAGATAGCGCACATAGTGGCCATGCCAAGCCACCTGCATCATGTCGATATCATGGAAGGGGATTGTTAGCTCGGTCTCGCAACTGGGTAATGGGCGGTCGTTAGGCGTCATATAGGCTCCAGTGACGTTGGCGAATCAGGTCACAGAGTGTGCGCAGTTCGTGCTCCAGGGCGCGATCTTCGCCGAGAGCGGGAAAGGTCTGCCGACAGTCATCGAGAAATCCTGCCAGGCGCTTGGGTAGTGGAGGGGCATCTGCGAGTTGACCGCGCAGTTCGACGGCCTGGCAGGCAGCATGCAGGGTAGCGGCAGTCACCTGTTCGACCAGTGTTAGCACACGCAGTGCATCTCGCGCGGCGATGGTGCCCATGCTGACCTTGTCCTGGTTGTGGCATTCAGTGGAGCGCGAGAACACGCTGGCCGGCATGGTCAACTTTAGTGCCTCTGCGGTCCATGCCGAGGCGCCGATCTGTACGGCCTTGTAGCCATGGTTGAGGCTGGCCCGCGCGGGTGTGGCACCACTCAGGTTGCTGGGCAGGCCGTGATTGAAGCGAGCGTCGACCAGCAGCGCCAGTTGGCGATCGAGCAGATCAGCCAAGTTGGCACAGGCTTGCTTGAGGCTATCCATTACGAAAGCGACATGCCCACCGTAGAAGTGGCCGCCGTGCATCACCTTACCTTGTTCGGCGTCGATTAACGGGTTGTCATTGGCGCTGTTGAGTTCGTTCTCAAGAAACTGGCGCCACCAAGGTAAGGCATCCTCCACCACGCCGATTACGTGCGGGGCGCAGCGGGTTGAGTATCGATCCTGGAGGCGAGGCGAGTTGCGCGGTGTTTTGGCTGCGTGAAGATCTTCGCGTAGTCGCGCGGCGACTTTATTTTGTCCCGGGTGGGGTTTGGCGGCGAACAGTTCAGCATCGAAGTGATAGGGATTACCGTCCAGTGCATGTACGGATAGGGCTGTAATACGGGTGGCCAGCTGCGCTAAATAGACAGTGCGGGCGAAGGCGAACACACTCAGTGCCGTCATTACAGCGGTGCCGTTCATTAATGCCAAGCCTTCCTTAGGCTTTAGGCGATAGGGTACGAGGCCGTGCTCGGCGAAGACCTCGGCGGTGGGACGCCGCTGGCCGCCATAAAACACGTCGCGCTCACCGCATAGGACAGCAGCTAAATAAGACAGTGGCGTCAGATCGCCGCTGGCTCCGACGGATCCTTCCTCAGGAATAACCGGGATCACATCATGCTCTAGCAACCAGGTTAGGCGTTCGAGGAGCTCGACACTGACCCCCGAAACGCCGCGGCATAGCGAGACTAGGCGTACCATGATCACTGCTCGTGCGGCTTCCTCCGACAACGCCTCGCCCAAGCCACAGCCGTGGAAGGTATATAGCTGGCGCGGTAGTTGTTCCAGATCGGACGCGGAGACTTCACGGGTGCAGGAATCGCCATAGCCGGTGGTGACGCCGTAGATGACTCCCTCTTCCTTGAGTAGGCGTTCAAGGAAGGCGTTGCCGCGTGCAATGCGTTCACGGAAGTTCGGTGCCGTTGATAGGGTGACGCGACGGCGACCTTCAGCGACGGCCAGTACCTCCTCGAGGCTGACAATCGAACCATCCAGGATGAGAGGTTCGCTGGTGATAGAACCCGCCGCCGGGTCACGGAGTATCGTCATGAAGGTATCCAGTGTCGTTGTTCCAGAACGGATAAAAATTGAACCATTGCAGAGGGTGTCGCCGAACACGCTCGGCTAGATGATTGGCATGGTTCTGCATGGCGTCGGCAATCCATGTTTCGCGCTGGCGGCGTGGCAGTTCCTGGGTATCGCCGAGGCATTCAAAGTCGATTCGAAAGTTAGCGCCATCGCGCACGCAGGCCAGCGCATATAGCGGGCAACGGAGCAGCGTGGCCAGGCGGAAAGGGCCCTCGGGGAATCTTGCTTGACCGCCGAGAAAATCAAGCGTCTGCGTGCGCTGCCCTGACAGAGGAAGGCGGTCAGCCGCGATGACCACATAGCCGCCGGCGTTAATGCGCTCTGCCAAGGTCTGGGCGGTGGCAGGGGTGACCTCGCTGACTTCGAGTACCTGGGGGCGGGCTTTACCCGTGACACGCTCAAGCAGTGCATTGAACTTGCGGGCATTGCGCGTATGCATCATCACCGTCAAATCGAGTTTCGCGTGTCTCTCAGCGAGGGCATTGACCACATCGAGATTGCCATGATGGGCGACCAGAATTAATCCACCCCGACCGCCGTCGATGGCGGCACTGAAGTGCTCAATCCCAGTGCCGACCAAACGTTCGTCGGCGATATTTCCGCACCACGCCTCTACCTTGTCCATCAGGGCTTCGCCAAAGGCCAGGAAGTGGCGATAACTGTGCCACCATCGGGCCAAAATGCGTTGCTCAAGCTGGGGGTAGAGGCGCTGCAGGAAGGCTTGTGACGAGCGCCTTGCCGTGGCATGTATCAGGAAATACCACAGCATGACTGGCCATAACGCCAGCCGAAAGGGCCAGCGCCCCAAATGGCGCTGTATCACCACCATCAGGAACATGCCCGCTACCGTGCCACGCTCGCCTATCCGCGCCCAATGATGGCTCATCGGCTCACCTCGTGTTGCCTTCGCCAGCGTCGCGCCAGCAAGCGCGGTAGGCGTAGCAGCATGCCAAAGAACAGGCGGGTGTGCATAAGAGAGATTTGGCGGTTGTCACGCCACACGGCGAAATGACTCACTCCGTCGCGCGGGTAGTGTACGCGTACCGGGCGATGCGCCATATCACCCCCCGCCCAATGCCAGCGCACTAACACTTCCGTATCAAAGGTCATGCGGTTGCCGCAGCTATACTGGGCCAGTAGTCGGTTGAGCGCCGCGACCGGATAAAGTCTGACGCCACACATCGAGTCGCGGATATCCAGCGACAAGGTGTTGATCCATACCCAGATATGGGTCGCATAACGGCCGTAAAAACGTACTCTTGGCACGCTGGCATCATAGCGGGGATAGCCAACCACCAGCGTATCGGGTGCCGTATCCAGTTCGGCGAGAAAAGCGGGCAGGTCATCGATGCCATGCTGGCCGTCGGCATCAACCTGAAGGGCATGGGTGTAACCCAGATGCTGGGCTTGCTTGAGCCCAGCACGTACCGCGGCCCCCTTGCCCTGGTTGATATCCAGGCGCAGCAGGTGATGGCCGTTTGCGGCCAGGCGGTCAAGCTCGCTCGCGCACTCATGGTCACTACCGTCATCCACCAGTAGCAGGGGGATCTCCAATACAGCGAGCTCATCGCATAGCGGGCTGATCGTCGCTGGGTGGTTATAAACGGGGATCAAGATGCAAGGATGTGGGTCAGCCATGTTTACCCCCGTGGCTGGCTTGCAGGCGAATTTGACCGGCGCAATGGCGACCTTCATGAGATTCGATGGTAAAGGCGATACCGTCGTCGCGGCGCGTCAACTGCAAAGTGAAGCGTGCGCCGGGTTGTAAAACCCGCTGAAATTTTAAGCGCTCGATGCCCTGAAATTCTCCCAGCTCAGCGAAGCAGTCGTTGGCGCACTCGATGGCCCACTGCACCATCACGACACCCGGCACCAACGGATATTCGTCGAAGTGTCCTTCGAGAAAAATCAATCGCTCCGGTACTTCCAGGGTCAATAGACAAGAGTCAGCACCTGGTCGCTGCTCACCCAGCCAGCGCGGTATCTTGTGGTTATCGAGATCGGCAAACAGGCGATTGATCAGAGCGCGATCCAGCTTGCCCTGGGCATTGCTCGGCAGTGCATCGACAAAGCGCCAGTAGCGAGGAATGGCGATGGGTTCAAGGTGGTGCGAGAGATGGGCTCGCATACGTTGCACCAAGTCATGACGAGTATCGTGCTGGTGCGGAATGAACGCATCGTAGAGGGCGACCACGACCCCCATTCGGCCATCGGTTCGACCGAGATCGACGCAGCGTGCCTCTATTACTTCTTCCGCTGCGGCGAGGACGCGTTCAACATGATTCAGCGAGACTCGTTTACCGGCAATTTTGACCAGACGATCAGCGCGCCCCAGTAGCTCAAAGCCGTCTTTTGTCGGCACCACCCGGTCGGGCTGGTGCCACCAGTGCTGTGGTGTTTCCAGAAATGGCGACCGCAGGCGCAAGCAGTCGTCAAAAAATGCTAGCTCCACCCCTGGCAAGGCCTGCCAGACGGTACCCTGCGTTTGGCGCCGCTGGGCAATTCCGCCGCTCTCGGTGCTGCCATAGATCTCGATCACAGGCGCCTGGAGTAGACGCTCGGTGTGCTGGGCATGTTCCAACGCCAGGGGCGCGCCAGACGAGAACACGCGCGTGGGGCGGGGTGTCTCGCTCCACGGTAGGTGCTCCGGTAGGCGTGATAATTGGGCAGGGGAACTCACGATCACTGGCTTCAAGCCGGCCGCGCCGGCCTCTTGCAGGCGTGCGAAAAGGCCTTCCGGATAACGACACTCATCGCCACAGAAGGGGGTGCCGGTGCATAAGGGGTGCAATACCCCGGTGAGCAAGCCATAGATATGCTGATGGCTGACCTGAGAGATGACACCGCTATCAGCTAATGGCCATAGCTTGGCATGCGCCGTCAATTCCGCATCCAACTGGTTGAAACGCTTGGTCAGATGAACGGGCTCGCCGGTGGAGCCGGACGTGTACAGGACGACTGCCGTAGCCGTTGGGTCAAGTGCCTCGGGATGTGCGAATGGCGTAATGCTTTCAAGCTCACCGGGATCGTCGGGCAGCGTACCATCAACCTTTTCAAGGAGCAGGGCCAAGGTTTCTGGGCGATTGTCAGCGGGTAATACCGCGACCCGGTCACTTTCCCATAGTGCCGCCAAGGCTGCGCAGAACTCTAGAGGTTGCTGATGGCAGAGCAGCCAGTGGCCGCTGGGTTTGTCTGCTAACCAGAGGCGCCAGGCATTGATGCGCCGAGTGAGCGACGCTGGGGCGATCCAGTGATTCGGAAGTGCGTAATGGTTCGCAATCGTGTTACGCCAGGGCAACCGAGTAAGCGGGATGAAGGTCACGACAGACTCCTCCGCAGCCGGTGGCGTAGCAGCCATTCACCGACAAACATCAAGGCGATCAGCCCATAGCTGATGACGCCGTTGTATAACGACCAGGTGGCCAGGTCAGCGTACAGCGCCGTCCAGCCAGCGATGGCCCCGTTGAAGACAAAGAAGCCGCACCATGCCCAGGTGACGCGCCGGGTATAGCGCACTCCGGCGGGGGGCAGGTCAGGCTCGCGCAGGCGTGCTAAACGTTCCACGACCGGAATGCCCCGCCACAGGCTGGATAGAAAGATGGTCAGCATGATGGCATTGACGGCGACGGGGTAGGCACGCATACCAAGCTCGGCGTGCCCCAGGCCGCCTAACGCTAGCAACACTATCGCCACCATGATGGCGAGGTAGCGAGCCTGGGGCATTCTCCAGGCGAGCAGTGCGGCACCGACGACTAAAAGTGGCCAGCTGCCTACGTGGTCGTGCAGGACGAATACCAATATCGGCCAGATCAACGCCAGTAACATGCTTGCTTGTTTCGGCATCTCTTATCGTTGCATCAATTGTTCGACGACATTGACGACATCATCGATGGTACGCACTGACTTAAAGTCATCGGGTTTGATACGTCGCCCCGTGAACTGCTTGAGTTCAACAACCAAATCCACCGCATCAATGCTGTCGATGTCGAGGTCTTCGTAGAGGCGCGCTTTGGGTTGAACGTCATCGGCACTGAGGTCAAATAACTCGACCAGTGTTTTGCGGATATGCGCCAGTATCTGTTCGTGGTTACTGTCAGCGGTTTCAATTGTCACGACGGGCCTCCACCAGTGCCTGTAGGCTTGCCAGGCTAGCAAAATGACGACGGGTTTCCTCGGCTTCGGAGTCCAGCTTGATGCCGTACTGCTTTTGAAGTGCCAAGCCGAGTTCGAGGGCATCAATGGAGTCGAGCCCGAGGCCTTCGCCAAATAAAGGGGCGTTAGGGTCGATATCGCTAGGATTGATATCTTCAAGCTCTAGCGTGTCAATGATCAGGCGCTTGAGCTCAAGCGTCAGATTGCAGGTTTCGCTCATGATGAAAGTGATCCAATTCCCGGTTGAAGTGATCGCTCAGCCGTTGTGTTAGTTGTCTAGCGAGCTGCCCGGTCGGCTGTTGGCTATCTGATGTAACGGGCAAATCGTCGAGTACGTGAAGCTCCATCCTGACTTTGGTGGCTGGGATGTGATACCAAGGTTCACCTTTGGTCAGTGTTGTTGGCGTGCAGCGTATCAGTACTGGTGTGATCGCTGTCTCTGTGCGTAATGCAATGTTTGCCCCACCGCGTCGGAATTTGATCGGACGTTGCGGGCTGGTACGGGTGCCTTCGGGAAACAGGATTAGCGAATTCCCTTTCCGTAGGCTCTCACGTGCTGCGTCGAGTACTGCTTCGGGGGTGTCGTTGGTGATATAACCTGCCGCATGAATTGGCCCCCGCGTAAAAAGGTTGCGAGCCAGCCGACCCTTAACAATGCAATTGGCATGGGGCGTATGAGCCAATAGGAAAACGACATCGATCAGTGACGGATGGTTGGCTATCACTAATAACCCAGGACGCATTAGCCGTTCCTTGTTGCCTAGGCGGTAATCGAGGACTCCAAGGCCCTGCATCATCTTGATAAAAGCTAAGAAGCAACACTGGATAAGGCGCCGTGCTAAATAATGGCGCCGCTCGGTGTCACGCACACAGAGGCTCAGCAACGGGGCAACCACTAAACCAATAAAAAGGCCACCGACTCCGAAGGCTGTGAAAGAAAGAGCGGTGCCCAATCCGCGGTACCATCTATGTATATTCATTCCTGCCTCAACTGCCAGCGACTCCTACCATCCAGGAAGGGAGCATCTCCATTAAGCCAGTTCATTACTGTGATAGGCGTTGGGTAAGCACAATGCGTTGGCTTTGTAGCTGTTAGTTGTCGTCCCTGGTTCAGCGTTAATCGCATGCCAACAACGCATGCCGTACCGGGATGCTCAGTACACCCTTGATAAGCAGAGGGCAAAGGGCTTTCTGAGAAAGCGGCAATAACGGCAGGATATCCTTCCATGAGATATCCGAATGACTCGTAAAGTAGCGCGTCAAACTCATCGCCACAGGCGCCTAGCGCCTGTAAAGGCCGGTGATGAGACTGAGAGATGGAGTGAACACCCAAAATTGCATTATGCACCGACATTGAAAAACGGGTTGGGGAGACAGGGTGGCCGCC
>TARA_R110000850_G_scaffold258336_1_pt1 | contig 18224 bp, 20 predicted proteins | sample TARA_R110000850 | Tara Oceans TARA_R110000850 (sample SAMEA4397586) | marine metagenome | biome: Polar Biome; feature: [SRF] surface water layer (ENVO:00010504); material: water (ENVO:00002006), including particulate matter (ENVO:01000060) such as... | depth 5 m | reverse complement strand
CATGTTCGAATACGCCATGCGCCTCTATGGCGAGCATCTCGGCACTGTCGTCCTGGAACGCTCCCTCGATGCCATGGACCTGCCCATGCAATAGCGGCGCAGCGCGCTTCAGTGCTCTCGCGCCCCGACAAACAGAGCCATCACGCCGATCATCCCGGCATAGCGAAAGGCCGAATTGAGCGCGAGATCGATCATCACAGGCGACCGCCACAATTCATACCAGGTCTCCGCGATCACGATCCATCCGGCGAACAGCATGAACATGGCCACGCCGCAGCCGGTCAGCGCATACGCCTTGGCCCGCGCAAAATCCTCCGCATCGCCGACCCGCGCGGCCCACATCTGCCACGCTCCGAACAGGCACAAGGCGCCCGTTAACAGTTTCAACAGCACAATAAACAATGCGCCCAGCAGGATGACAACACCGCTGGTTGTCGCCCGGCCACTGGCCGGCACCGGGTCGAATGACGACATGGACGTGGCCGCCCCCACCGCCCCCATCGTGCCGCCCCAGTCAATCACATTGCCCAGCACACCAATGAGCGCCCACGCAGCAATGCTCAGAATCAGCAGAATTTTCACAATGCGCAACATCATGGCGTCCCCTCCAGATTACGAAATCTGATTATGGGACTGCTCCCGAACATCGCAAGCGAAATCCGCCCGCCCCCTAATACGACCGTTTCGGCGTCACCATGGATTCGGCGCGGTCGGCATAGAAGGCGTGGATCAGGCCCGGCAGCGGCCTGTCATCGCCCCATGTCATGTCATCCGCCCACACCACGGCCGAGCAGAAGTCTGACACAAAGGCAGAGACGCGCTCATTGCCGGGCACCAGGCCCACATATGTCTCCTCCCGCAGGCGATAGGCATGCGCATTGGTCTGGTGAAACAGGCCGAGTATGCAGGCTCGCTCCGCCGGCTCGGTATCTCGCGTCCAGTCCGGCCACGGACGGCCCTCAATAGGCGCGCCATCACAGATGCGGAACACGAACCGCGTCGTCAGGCCGGCGCAGTATTCCGGCGTCGGCAAGACCGTGTCGATACGCCAGTCTGCACTGTTCTCAGTCTGCAGGTTCATCTCCCGCTGCGCATGGCCCGCGCCCGGCATTGCTAACGCATCGGTGCGCGCACTCGCCGTCCAAATCCCCAGACCAGCCACCGCCGCAATCACCGCCCCGCCCAGCACGAGCCCAATGGGCCCAATCCTCTTCATGCCGCCCCCCCGATTCGTTTTATATACTAATCAGAACACAAATCAGATCATGAGTAAAATCCGCCTCATCGTTCGGCCCAGGCACGTTCTGGCCTCTCTAGCCCGCCCGCTCCCCCGATTCGACTTGCTCAGCATGAGCGCTCTCAAAGCGCCAAGCCCATAGGCCTCGCCAAACCAGGCAAGCTCATCCTGAGCGAAGTCGAAGGATGGAATGCAACAACGCCCCCTTTCCCCCATCCCGCGCACCGCATCCTGCAGTTCCCACTGCGCGGACCAGAAAACCTCTCCCACACCCTCCGTGTCCGGTGTATAATGCGTGCATTAGCCTTCGCGCTGCGACGTCCTGTTCAAGGTTGATCTCTGGGGCAACCTCTACATCAACCCGATTGGCGACGCCCTGCGCGACTCCGCGCTCTATCATTATGATGCGCCGCGCGTTCCCTCATGGGCCGCGTCCGCCTTCGCCTGCGGCCTGCCGGACAATATCGCGCCGCACGGCCTGCTATGCCCCTGCACGGAGCATCCTGCCGCACACGGCCCGCGCGCCGCGCTGCGTACGCCCATGGCGCCGGACACGTCCTGGCTCCCGGCCGCACTACAAATTCAGCCCGCACCGCACCGGATGGCCCCGCCATGCCGGGCGCTGGTGCTGGCCGAAATGTCTAGAAGTTCACGCGGCTGGAAACGGCGCCATCCACGATCAGGTTCGCGCCCGTCGTGTAGGATGACAGCGGGCTCGCCAGGAACACGGCCGCGTCGGCAATTTCCTGCGGCGTGGCGCAGCGGCCTGTCGGATTGCGCGCATTCGCCTGCTCGAAGAATTCCGGCATATTGGTCTTCACCGTGTGCCAGATGCCGCCCTCGAAATAGACCATGCCGGGCGACACAGTGTTCACGCGGATGCCGATGCCCGCATACTGCCGGGCAAGGCCCTTGGCCATGTGGATCAGCGCCGCCTTGATCGGCCCATAGGACTCGCCGCGATCAGACTGCGCCGCCGACACGGACGAAATGATCACGAAGGCCGCGTCACCGGAGGCCTCCGCCGCCTTCGCCAGCAAGGGCTGTGCCGCCTCGAACGCATTCACGGCGCCCAGGATGTCCAGTTCGAAATTCTGTTTCCAGGCGGCCGCGTCATTGCCCTGCGCCATCGCGCCGGCATTGGAAATCAGGATATCCACCCCGCCGAGCGTCTTGCCCGCGTCCGCGATCCATTTTTTCAGCGCCGCGCCATCGGTTATGTCCACGGCCGCGCCCGTGGCCTTCACGCCCTGCGCCTCCAGTTCCCTCACCGCCTCGGCCACCTGGTCCGCATTGCGCGCGCACACGGCCACGTTCGCGCCCTCGCCGGCCAGCGTGTCCGCAATCGCCCGGCCAATCCCGCGCGTACCGCCCAGGATGATGGCATTCTTGCCCTTCAGATGCAGATCCAAAACCGTTTCCTCCATTTTACTTATCGGTTGTTGAGCCAACCCTAGCCCGCCCGCGCCCGCGCCGCTAGGCACCCGGCCATGCTGGCCGCGACCCGCATTTCGCCCTAAGACAGGAGCCATGCCCCAACTCCTGATCACCTATCATTCCCGCACCGGCGGCACCCGCCAGATGGCCGAAGCCGCGGCAGAGGCCGCCCGCGCCGAATGCGACACGCTCCTCCTGCGCGCCGAAGAGGCCGGACCGGACCATCTGCTCGCCGCCGATGGCTACCTGTTCGCCGCACCGGAAAACCTCGCCGCCCTGTCCGGCGAGATGAAGGAATTCTTCGACCGCTGTTACTACCCCGTGCTGGGCCGCATCGAGGGGCGCCCCTACGCCCAGATGGTCTGCGCCGGGTCGGATGGCGAGAATGCCGCCCGCCAGACCGCCCGCATCGCCACAGGCTGGCGCTTGAAAGAGGTCCAGCCCCCGCTGATCATCTGCACCCATGCGCAAACGCCCGAAGCCATCCTCGCGGAAAAGACCATCCCCGAGGCTGATCTGGCAAAGTGTGCAGACATCGGCCAGGCCCTCGCCGCCGGAATCGCCATGGGTGTTTTCTAAGGCGCTTCCGGCTGCTCCCTACTCAGGGCGCTTCCTGCCCGTCACCATGGCCCGGACCAGGTTTTCCCGGTGCGACAGGCTAGAGAACACAACACCGGCCACATGCAGGGCCACCAGCGCAAGGGTCAGGTAGACAAAGAAGCTGTGAAGCCCCTCCCACATCTCTTCCCCGCCTGCATGCTCGCCGGCCTCGTCCTCATCATCATCGTCATGATGGCCGCGCGCGCTCGCGTAGGCGGGGTCCGCCTGTTGCGGGCTGGCCGTAACTATACCCGCCAGCGGGCCCTTGTTATCCTCGATGGCATACAGCGCCATGCCCGTCCCGGCAGTGCCAGCCAGGCTGATCAGCAGCGCCAGAATCATCGCTCCACCCGCCGGATTGTGTCCGACGTGACGTTTTGCCCGGCCCGTCACCAGTCCGCCGAGATAGGCGCCAATGGCGGCAGGCGAGCGGACAAAACTGGAAAACCGCGCATGCTTCGGCCCGACGAATCCCCATACAATCCGGACCAGTACCGTCACAGCAACAGCATAACCCGCCCATAGATGCTGCTGGAAAAATGCGTCACCCGCGAAATAGGCGGTGAAGAATCCGACCACCAGAACCCAATGGCCGATCCGCACAATCGGGTCCCATACGCGTATCTTCTTGTTGGTTTCAGTGTCAGTCATGCCACATTCCCTGTTCCAGACTTGGCGGTAAGGTCAGGGACGTGGCCTTGCGGTGCAATTCGTCATGTGACGGGGCAAGACACAACAGGGCAGACAGGAGGCTTCATATGTCGGATGACACAAGCGATCGGTGGCATCTCATCGGCCCGGCAGCCCTGTTTGCCCTCATTGCCCTGTTGATCGCGGCTGACCTTTTGATGGACCGGGGCGAAGGCGCCGGCTTCCTCCACCTCGCTGTGGAAAGCTTCGCCCTGTTCGTGGCTGCCACGGGCGCAGCCCTCCTGCTACGACAGTTCAGCCGGGTCCGGTCAGACCTCACTTTGGCACGCAGTGAAGCCAGTCAATGGCGCGCAGCTAACCGGGAAATTGTTCGCGGTCTTGGCGCAGCAATCCAGAACCAGTTCACGCTCTGGGAACTGACGGCGGCAGAGGCTGAAATCGGCCTCTTTCTGCTCAAGGGGCTCAGCCACAAGGAAATCGCCGATATACGCCAGACCAGCGAGCGGACCGTCAGGGAGCAATCGCGCGCCCTGTACCGCAAGGCGGGCCTGTCCGGCCGCTCGGCCCTGTCGGCCTTCTTCCTTGAAGACCTGCTGCCGGGCATCGCGCCATCTGCAGACAGCGGCGCTTACGTATCCCAGGTCTCGTAGTTTTCCCGCATATAGGCGAGGCCATCGGTGACGATCCGGGCCAGCACTTCCATGTCCACATCCGACAGCTTGTTGATATACAGGCAGGATGACCCGATCCTGTGCTTGCCGAGTTTCGCGAGCAGCTCGGACATGTCGCGGTATCCGGGCAGCACGTAGACGACCATCGACGCCTTGCGCGGCGAAAACCCGGTCATCAGGAATTCGCCTTCCCGCCCGGTGGCATATTTGTAGTGATAGCGTCCGAACCCGATAATTGACGGGCCCCACATCCGGGGCGGCAGGCCGGTAATCTCCTCAAGCCAGGTCAGCAGCGTTTCAGCATCGGCCTTGCGACCGGCATGGCTGATACCGGCAATGAAGTCCCGGGGCGAAACGTCCGTCGGCTGGGTCTTGTTCTCGGCCTTCGCCATGCCTGCCCTTGTCAGGTCTCGCTGGTCTTGAAATTCTTCTCGGTGGACTCCAGTCCAAGCCGCACCAGTGCTTCCAGCGCAACAAGGTTCACATCCTTCAGCGCCTTGATGAAGATGCAGGACTTGCCCTTCTCATGCTTGCCCAGCGTTTCCAGCGGCGCGGCAAAGTCCTCGAAGTCCGGCGAGAGATAGACCACGATATGCTTTTTTGCCGGCTCGAAGCCCGCCATCATGAACTCGCTCTTGCGCCCGCTCGGCATCTCATAGGCGTATCGGCCATAGCCAACCTTGCTGGTTCCCCAAATCGTGGCCGGAAGGTCAGTTGCCCGGCCAAACATGGCCAGCAATTCTCCGGATTCTGCCTTGCGCTGAGGATCGCTCAGGCTGGCAATATAGCGTTCAACACGGGTTTTCGGGGCTTTCAGGGCAGTATCTACTACGGTCATAAGGGGTGCGACTGAGTCCTTTATTGTGAGCGGAAAGACCACCCTACACCCTTGGGACAAAAAGGTCCAAAATATCCTGCACTTAGCCGATTTCGACCTGCGCTCCGAGATCCAGCAGCAGGATCAGGGCCACAGCCACGACCAGGAAAAAGGCCGAAAGGCCTGCATTCAGCCACACGGCACGCGTGGCATTCTTCTGCTCGATCCACTTGCGCGGCCGGATCTTGCACAGCCGGAACACAATCAGCGCCGACAGCACGAGGCTCGCCACGTTCAGCGACAGCAGCAGTGCCGCGCGCAACGCCAATCCGTATTCCCCGCCCCCGGCGAACAGGCCCAGCGCCGCACCGGGCGGCAACAGGGCGGCGGCGACCATTACCCCGACCAGCGCTTCGCCCTTGCCCTGCGTCAGCGACAGCGCCGCTGCGCTGCCAGCCGCAATGGCCAGCGCCAGCCCGTCCACGCGTACCTCCGCCCGTGACATCAATTCATGGCTCTCCAGGTTCAACGGCAGCAGGAATGAGATCGCATAGGCTGTCGCCAGCGCGGTTCCGATGCCCAAGGCCAGCGTGATGCTGCCGCGTTTCAACAGGTCAGAATCGCCCAGCGCCGCGCCCATCGAAAAGCCGAGGATCGGCCCCAGCAGCGGGGCGATCACCATCGCACCGATCACCGCCGCGATGCCGTCGGAATTCAGGCCGATCGCCGCCACGATGGTCGATAGCACCACCATGATCAGGAAATTGCTGGTCAGGCGCGCGCCGTCGGAAACATCCGAGAATAATTCCTCGCGGGTCGCCTGATTGGCGCGGGCCGCCTTGTCCCCCTTGGCCTCTTCCAGTTTCGGCGCAGTGGCTTCAATCGGCAGCACCGTGATGCGCCAGTCGTTGCGCCCCTCCAGCGCGGTCTGCAGATTGTCCATCAGAACCTGGTTCGTGCCTTCGCGCATGAACACAGAGATCAGGCAGCGGTCTTTCTGCTCTGTCTCCATGACGGCATAGTCAATCGGGTCCGCCGCCTTGATGGCTCGGATGACCGTGTCACAGGCTGCGTCCCTGGCGAGATGGATGTCGAGGCGCCGCACGGGCTATGCATCCCGCTTCAGGCGGGCAATCAGGCTGCTCGTATCCCAGCGCGCGCCGCCCATCGCCTGAACGTCGGCATAATACTGGTCCACCGTCGCGGTCATTGGCAGGCTCGCGCCATTCTCGCGCGCCGCCTCCAGCGTGATGCGCAAATCCTTGCGCATCCAGTCAACCGCAAAGCCATGCGCGAAATGGCCTTCCACCATCGTCTCCCAGCGGTTCTCCATCTGCCAGCTCTGGGCCGCGCCGCCGCTGATCGCCTCGATCACCTTTGCCGCATCCAGTCCCGCCTTCTCGGCAAAGTGCAGCCCTTCCGACAGGCCCTGCACGATACCGGCAATGCAGATCTGGTTGACCGATTTGGCCAGCTGTCCTGCGCCGCTGTCACCGATCAGGGTCATCTTCTTTCCGAAGGCAGACATTACCGGCTCGGCAGCCTTGAAAGCGTTTTCGTCTCCGCCGCACATGATCGTCAGCTTGCCGTTCACGGCGCCGGCCTCTCCTCCCGAAATCGGCGCGTCGACGAAATGCGCGCCCTTGACCTTGCACCGCTCATACAGTTCCCACGCAAGCCCGGCTGAGGCGGTCGTATGGTCTACCACGATCATGCCCGCGCCGAGGCTCGGCTCCAGCGCATCAAACACGCTGCGCACATCAGGGTCATCGCCGAGGCACAGGAACACGAATTCCGCACCAAAGGCGGCGGTCGCCGGGTCTTTCGCGACCTCGCCCTTGTGTGTCTTCTTCCACGCAGCGCTCTTGGCACCCGTCCGGTTCCAGACGCTGACCTGGTGCCCGGCCCGGGCCAGATGCCCCGCCATGTGAAACCCCATCACGCCAAGTCCAAGGAATGCCGTCCGCGCCATGTCTGTCTCTCCTGCTGTGACAGGCGGAGTAGATCAAATTTCATCGAAATCATACCCTTCGCCTAGACCTGACCTTCACCATGGCCTGCTATGAATTGCACATCGGATCAGAAGGACCGGATTTCGAGCGCATGGCAACTGCCACTCACTCTCGGCGATATGCGGGCAGAATGCCCGTCGCGCCCGCCCGTAAAACGGGCACCTGGAAGATGGCTTACGCCGACTTCCTCACCGCGCTCATGGCATTCTTTCTCCTGATGTGGATCGTCAGCGGCATCTCTCCCGAGGGCCGCGACGAGATCGCCAAGCACTTCAACATCAACGCCGCCCCGACAGCCCAGTCAGCCAGTGCTGAAACCGGGTCCGCTGCCGGCCGCCTGTTCACGGCGCTCAGCCAGCAGTCCGGCCTTGTTGCTGCGGGTGACAGCGTTGTCCTCGCCCGGGAAGCCGACGGCGTCCGCATCGATCTAGTCGATTCGGCCCGCTATCCGCTGTTTGATTCGGGCAGCGGGGCGTTCACGCCGGCCGGTCTCGCCCTCGCCGAGACGACCGGACGCATTCTGACGCAGTTTTCAGAGTCTCTTTCCATCGAGGGCCATACAGATGCCTTCGGTGGGGCGAGCTTCGCCTATTCCAACTGGGAACTCTCTTCAGACCGGGCCAATGAGGCGCGCCGCGCCCTGATCGCCGCCGGTCTGGCACCGGCCCGTATTCGCGCTGTCACGGGCCTGGCAGACACGCGGCCGCTGCTTGCAGGCCAGCCGCACTTGTCAGCAAACCGCCGGGTCAGCATACTGGTTCACACTCACGACTGATAACCTGTACGGGGGACAGTGCGCGCTGAAGAACCGGAGCCTTGATGATCGCTGACTTCCTGGCCCACTGGCCCATGTGGGCAAGCCTCGCGGTTGTTCTCGCTGCAATTGGTTTCTACATGACGGATCGCTGGCCGATGGAGCTTGTCTCCGTCGGGGTGATCGCGGCTTTGCTCCTGCTGTTCACGATTCCCGGCGCGCATGGCGCAGACGGCACCCCCATCAGCGCGGCAGAGCTTCTGTCCGGCTTCGGCAATCCGGCCCTCATCACCATCATGGCGCTGCTCGTCGTCGGCCAGGGCCTGTTCCAGACCGGTGCCCTCGACGGACCGACAAAGGCGCTCGTCGCCGGCTATGAAAAGCGCCCCGTTTCGACGCTCGTCCTCGCCTTTCTCGGCGTCTTCGTAACCAGCGCCTTCGTCAACAATACGCCCATCGTCATCATGTTCCTGCCGGTGATGAGCGCCATCGCCAAGCGCATGAACGCCTCCCAGTCGAAATTGATGATGCCGCTCAGCTTCGCCTCCATCTTTGCCGGCATGACAACGCTGATCGGCACGTCGACCAACCTGCTCGCCGCAGAGGCCTTCCAGCGGATCGAAGGCCGCCAGCTCGGCTTCTTTGACCAGTCGCCAATGGGTCTCATCCTAGCCGGCGCGGGCTTTATCTACATCGCCATCTTCTCGAAATTCCTGCTGCCCAACCGCCGCGGCCTCACCGACGAGCTGGCCCAGCCATCCGGCAAGCAGTTCGTCGCCCAGATCGAAGTCACCTTCGGGCACTTCCTTAAGGGCAAGAAACCCGTCGCAGGCATGTTTGCCGACCTGCCGGACATGACCGTCCGCATGATCCAGCGCGGCGAGCGGGCCTTCCTGCCGCCCTATGAGGACATCACCCTCCAGCCGGGCGACCTTGTCATCGTCGCTGCCACCCGCGCCGCCCTGCAGAACGTCCTCGCCCGCCAGCCGGATTTCCTCCAGCAGGTCTGGGAATCGGCCGGCGGCGATCTCGACGATAACAGCCGCCCCGGCGCGCTCGCCCTCACCGAAGCCGTGATTGCACCCGGTTCGCGCATGGTCGGGCGCACGGTCGAGATGCTCGGCTTCCGCCGTCTCACCCGTGCCGTCACCCTCGGCATCCAGCGCCGCAGCCGAATGATTCGCACCAAGCTCGGCGAAATCCGGCTCGAATCCGGCGACACGCTGCTGCTGTGCGGCCCGGTCGATGCCTTCAGGGAATTGCGGTCCAGCCGCGACATCATCCTGCTCGAATGGTCCCAGACCGAAATCCCGCTCACCACACGCGCCGTCGCTGCTCGCGTGGTCGCCCTCGCCATGGTCGGCCTGGCCGCCACAGGCCTCGTCTCGATCCTGCATGCCTCGGTCCTCGCCGCCGTCGCCATGCTGGTTCTCGGCTGCGTCAACACCCGCCAGGCCAGCCGCTCGCTTGACCTGCGCATCTTCCTCGTCATCGGCGCAGCCCTCGCCATGGGCATGGCGCTTGAAAAGACCGGCGCTGCAGCGGCCATTGCACATGCGGTGGTCAATTATGCCGCCCCCTATGGCACGCTTGCCGTCCTGTCGGCCCTGTTCATCAGCGTCGCCATCCTGACCAACCTGCTGACCAATGCCGCCACCGCGATCCTATTCTCGCCGATTGCCCTGTCGGCCGCGTCCGAACTCGGCGTCAGCGACCCGCTGCCGTTCCTCCTCGCGGTCATCTACGGGGCCAATTGCAGCTTCGCGACCCCCTTCGCCTACCAGACAAACATGCTCGTGATGGGCCCCGGACACTACAAATTCGGCGATTTCGTGAAATTTGGCGCACCGCTCGTTTTGGTACTTTGGTGTGTCTTTACGATCTTCGCCCCTTGGCGGTTTGATCTGTAAGTGTATCGTCTCCAATCATGAAGTTCACGGACTCCGATATTTTGCCAGCAGGGCTCGGGCGCTCGTTGCGTTTCTACGTGACGAACCCCAGCCCGTGCCCCTACCTGCCCGGCATGCGCGAGCGCAAGGCGTTCACCAATCTCGCCGTCAGCGATGCCGATTCCATCCACAATTCGCTCAGCCAGGCCGGTTTCCGACGCAGCCAGACCATCGCCTACCGGCCCGCCTGCCCGCGCTGCAATGCCTGCCGCAGCGTGCGTGTGCCCACACGCGAATTCATCCAGTCCCGCAATGACCGCCGCGCCATGGCCCGCAATGCCTCGCTTGTGCGTTCGCCGGTCAAGGCCGAGGCCACGCGCGAACAGTTCCGCCTGCTCCGTGATTACGTGAAAACACGCCACGACAAGGGCGGCATGTCCGAAATGACCTATCGCGATTATGCCACCATGGTCGGCGGCAGCCCGGTGCAGAGCCTGATCTTCGAGTATCGTGATGGCACCGATAGTGACGCTCCCCTGATCGCGGTCTCGATCACCGACGTCCTGCGCGACGGCTTCTCGATGGTCTACACCTTCTTCGACCCGCAACTGGAATCGCGCGGCCTCGGCCATTTCATGATCCTTGACCACATTCAGCACGCTCAGGATCTCGGCCTGCCGCACGTCTATCTCGGCTACTGGGTGAAGGGCAGCCCGAAGATGGACTACAAGCGCCGCTACAAGCCTCTTGAAGTGCTGGACGGCGACCGGTGGCGAACGCTAAGAGACGACGAATAGTCCCTGATTCATAACAGGGCGGGTCGCTGGGGAGGACCATGTCATGATCAACCGACGCAATATGGTCGGCGCAGGCCTGCTCGGCGCAGCCGGAGCGGCCGCCGCATTCGCCAATCCGGAATCGGCGCAGGTGCTCGCCCCGGCGAAGATCAACCGCAGCCGCCGCAAGTTCAACATGGTCACCACCTGGCCCAAGGGCCTGCCCGGCCTCGGCCGCGCCGCCGAACGCGTCGCCGAGCGCGTGTTCGCCATGTCCGACGGCCTGATGGAGATCAAGGTTTTCGCGGCCGGCGAACTGGTGCCCGCCTTTGAAAGCTTCGATGCCGTCGCCAACGGATCGGCCGACATGTATCACGGCGCCGAATATTACTGGACGGCCAAGTCATCTGCTTTCCCCTTCTTCACCGCTGTACCATTCGGCATGACGGCACAGGAAATCATGGGCTGGATCGATTTCGGCGGCGGTCAGGCACTCTGGGACGAACTGTCCGCCCAGTTCGGCGTCAAGGCCATTCAGGGCGCCAATACCGGTCACCAGATGGGCGGCTGGTTCCGTAAGGAAATCAACAGCCTCGACGATCTGGTCGGCCTCAGGATGCGCATTCCCGGCCAGGGCGGCGACGTGCTGCGCGCGCTGGGCGGTTCCGCCATCGCCCTGTCGGGGGGCGAAATCTATCAGGCCCTCCAGACTGGCTCCATCGACGCCACCGAATGGGTCGGGCCGTGGAACGACTACGCCCTCGGCTTCCACCGCGAGGCGCCCTACTATTACGGCCCGGGTTTCCACGAACCGGGCGCCAGCCTCGCCGTCGGCATCAATCTCAAGGTCTGGGAAAGCCTCTCGCCGGGCGAACGGGCGATCATCACGGCGGCATGCGAGTCCACGAACCACACATCGCTTGGCGAGTTCACCTACCAGAATTCGGTCTATCTCGACCTGCTCGTGCGCGAACACGGCACGCAATTGCGGTCTTTCCCACCCGAAGTCGTTGCGCGCATGGCCGAGGCCGCCGCAGATGTCCGCGCCGCCAGCGGCCGGAACGGTATCGAAAAGCGCATCTATGAGAGCTTCGAGACAAGCCTGAAGCTCATGCGCGGCTGGGCGTCAGTTTCCGACGGCGCCTATTACACTGCCCGCGAACTCGGCAAATAGACTGGCTGGGCAGATGGTGGATCCCGGTGTTTTCCTGCTGATCGGCGCCTGGTTGAAGGTCATCGGCATCCTGTGCCTGCCTTTCTTCCTCGTGCCCCTTATCGCCGTGGCGTTGCCGGGACGGCTGGACGGCCTCGCGAAACGCATGATCGCGGGCCTCGATACCCTGTCCGGCGCCGCGCTCAATGCCGCCATTTTCAGCGCGCTCCTGCTGGTCGTCTCACAGCTCGCCGTCGTCATCCTGCGCTATGCGTTCGGTCTGTCCTTCACCTGGCTCAGCGAGATCGTGATCTACGCCTTTGCCGCCATGTTCATGCTCGGCTCGGCTGCGGCCCTGCGCGATGACGCCCATGTCCGGGTCGACATCCTGCGTCCCCGCTTCGGCGAGTCAGGGCGCAACTGGATCGAGCTTGCCGGCACTTACCTCTTCCTCTTCCCCATCTGCCTGCGCCTCATCACCAATGGCGAACAGGGCCTGACCCGGTCCTGGTCCTTGCTCGAAGGCTCCCGCGAATCCGATGGTCTGCCCATCCTCTTCCTGTTCAAGACGCTCGTGCCCGTCTTCGCTGTCCTGTTGATGGGGGCTGGCCTCTCAGTGGCGCTCAAGGCGGCGCTCCGGCTGACGGGCGCGCTGCCGCCCGCTGCCAGGCCTGTCGAACGCGAAACAGGGGGAGGCCAGGATGGAGTTTGAAATCATCCTCGCCGTGGCCATGTTCGCCTGCGCCATTCTTGGCCTGCTGGCGGGCTATTCCGTGGCGCTCACCCTTGGCGGCGTCGCCCTCCTCTTCGCGCTTATCGGCATCGCCACCGGAACCTTCTCCGCCTCCTTCCTGATCGCCTTCCCCAGCCGCATCCAGGGCGCCTCGATCATGCAGAGCCAGACACTGGTTGCCGTGCCCTTGTTCATCCTGATGGGCGTGATCCTCGAACGCTCCCGCGTGGCCGAAGACCTGCTCCACATTGCCAGCCGCCTGCTGGCGAAAGTGCGCGGTGGCCTCGGCTATGCCGTCATCCTCGTGGGCGCCCTGCTTGCGGCCTCCACCGGCATTGTCGGCGCCACCGTCATCACGATGACGCTGATTGCCCTCCCCACCATGCTGCGCCAGGGCTATGACCCGAAACTCGCCACTGGCACCATCGCCGCCTCCGGCACGCTCGGCCAGATCATCCCGCCCTCCATCGTGCTGATCCTCCTTGCCGATGCGGTCTCGAACGCCGCCAGCCAGGCGAGCCTCCAGGGCGCCGGATCCGGCGTCGTGTCCGTCGGAGACCTGTTCGCGGGCGCGCTCATTCCCGGAATCCTGCTCGTCGTCTTCTACCTGCTCTACATCGCCGTGACGGCCTTCTTCCGGCCTGCCGCCTGCCCCCCGGTCACGCTCGCCGAGGACACCGAACCGCTCACCATCAAGGAAGTCGCCTTCGGCCTCGGCGCCCCGCTCCTGCTGATTGTGGCCGTGCTCGGCGCCATCCTCGGCGGTGTCGCCCCGCCAACCGAGGCCGCCGCCATCGGCGCGGCAGGCGCCGTCCTCCTCGCAGGGCTGCGCCTGTCGGAAGAGGCCAACAGCCGCCTCTCCCCGCTCCTCCTTGCCGGCCTCATCAGCATCGCGGCGATCCTCCTGCTGCGCAATACGATGGACCTGCGCGCGGGGGTTGAAACCATCAGTGCCGGCAATTCCTTCGGCATTGTGCTCACTCTGCTTGCCAGCCTTGTCTTCTTCGCCGGTTTCGCGGCGGGCCTGCTTGTCCTGCGCAAGGTGCGCCAGCTCCTGCCCGCCCTCACCAGTGCCACGCACATTACCAGCATGGTCTTTCTGATCCTGATCGGCGCGTCGCTGTTCAGCCTCGTTTTCCGTGGCTATGGCGGCGACGAGATGGTGGCGGAAGTCCTCCACATGGCCCCCGGCGGCAAATGGGGGGCCCTCGCGCTCACAATGCTTGTCATGTTCATCCTCGGATTCTTCCTCGACTTCATCGAGATCGTGTTCGTGGTTGTGCCACTCGTGGCCCCGCCCCTGATCATTCTCGGCTTTGATCCGGTGTGGCTCGCCATCCTTATGGCGCTGAACCTGCAGACCAGCTTCCTCACGCCGCCCTTCGGCTTTGCGCTGTTCTACCTGCGCGGCGCGGCGCCGGACGACATCGAAACCACGGATATCTGGCGCGGCGCCGTTCCGTTCATCGGGCTTCAGGTCGCCATGATCATCCTGGTCGCTGCCGTTCCCGCCCTCGCGACATGGCTGCCGGGCCTCGCGGCCCATTGAGCCAGGATGTCGCCCCCTTCCGCGCGATCGCCGTCAGCCGCCTTGCGCATGAGCTGCAGGCGGCAGGGCGCTCAATCATCCATATGGAATTCGGCCAGCCATCGACGGGTGCGCCGAAACGCGCCGTTGAAACGGCGCACCAAATTCTCGACAGCGAATCGATGGGCTATTGGGAAAGCCCGGCTCTCAAGACCCGCATCTGCCAGCACTATGGCGACACTTACGGGGTCGAGGTCACCCCCCGCCGCCTCGCCATCACCTGCGGTGCCTCACCTGCCCTCGTCCTCGCTCTGTCATCGGCCTTCACGCCGGGTGAAACGGTTGCCCTCGCCCGGCCGGGCTATGTCGCCTACCGCAACACGCTGCGCGCGCTGAACCTTGTCCCCGCCGAAATCGCCTGCGGCGAAGCAACGCGCTTCCAGCTGACCGCCGCTCAGATCGCCGCGCTCGACCCAGCACCCGCCGGTCTCATCGTTGCCAGCCCCGCCAACCCGACCGGCACCATCCTGCCCGAGGCCGAACTCGCCGCCATCGTGGCTGCCTGCGCAGAACGCGGCATCCGCATCATCTCGGATGAAATCTATCACGGCCTCTCCTACGGGCCGAACACGGCCTCGATCCTCGAACACACGGCCGATGCCTTCGTCATCAATTCCTTCTCAAAATACTTTTCCATGGCGGGCTGGCGCCTCGGCTGGATCGTCTCGCCCGACGACATGGCCAGCCGCGTCGCCACCTATATCGGCAACATGTTCCTGACCGCGCCGTCCCTTTCCCAGCACGCCGGTCTCGTCGCCATGGATTGCCGCGAGGAACTGGAAGGCCATGTGCAGACCTACACGCACAATCGCGACCTCATGCTCGCCGTCCTGCCCGCCCTCGGCCTCGAACGCATCGCCCCGCCCGACGGCGCCTTCTACATCTATGCCGACATTTCGCGCTTCACCGATGACAGCCTGGAGTTCTGCATGCAGCTCCTGAAGGACACCGGCGTCGCCACCGCCCCCGGCGTCGACTTCGACCCGGTCGATGGCCACCGCTACATGCGCTTCTCGTTCGCCGTCTCCACACCGGAACTCGAGGATGCCCTGGCGCGGATTACCCCGTGGTTCAAGGCGCGCTCGGTCTAGCGAAGAGGCTCATCCTGAGCGCTCCCTAGCCTTGATCACAATCATACTCCGCTTCCGCCCCGCCATCCGGCGTCAATTCCAGCGAGACGAACGTGCAGCCCTCCGGCGCCGCCGCTATCGCTGCCTCCTCTAGTTCGGCCTGTGTCGGCGGCCCGGCGCTGGCAACGCCGAAACTGCCATCCGTTTTTATCGTGAATTTCAGCTTGAAGCCCTGCCCGGCCATCGGCGCGGCAAGAAAGGCATAATTCTGCGTACCAATGGTCTGCGGCACGAGGCCATCCCATGCCGAAGCACTCCAGCCACTGCCGGAACTCGCGCAGGCACCCAGCCACAGGGCCGCAGCCAGTATCGGAAATCTCATCACACGTCCTCCCATGACAGGCATGGACGGCACACTACATGAAAACCGGACCGATTAGAACTTCACCTCAGGCGGTGTGCTCAGGGCCTCGCGGCCTTCCACGCCGACATCGAAGAAGTCACGCGGTTCGAAGCTGAACATGCCCGCGATGATGGAGCCGGGGAACTGCTCGCGCGACGTGTTATAGTCCTGCACAGCGGAGTTATAGAAGCGCCGCGCCGCAGCCAGCTTGTCTTCAATCGCCGAGAGTTCGTCCTGCAACTGGATGAAGTTCTGGTTGGCCTTGAGGTCCGGATACGCCTCGGCCAGCGCGAACAGCTTGCCCAGTGCGCCGGTCAGCATGCCTTCGGCGGCAGACATTTCTGCAGGTGTCGTTGCCGACTGCGCCGCACTGCGCGCGGCGATCACCTGCTGGAAGGTTTCCTGTTCGTGCTTGGCATAGCCCTTTACCGTCTCGACGAGGTTCGGGATCAGATTCTGGCGCTGCTTCAGCTGAACGTCCACGTCGGCAAAGGCCTGATTGACCCGCTGACGCTTCATCACCAATCCGTTGTAGATCAGGATGATAAAGCCGACGATCGCGACCACGACCGCCAGAACAATTAGAATGGGGCTCATGCGCCGTCCCTCCACAAAAACAGATACACAAGGCCTAGCGATCATACGCGTTGTGCGCAAGTGAGGCCGACCCGCTGGCCCTTGGCATTCAACTTTGCTTAAACTGGCGCGATGTCCGACGCTGCCACCCTCGCGCACATGATCGACGCTGCCACGCGCGTGATGGTTTTCACCGGCGCGGGCATATCCACTGAAAGCGGCATTCCCGATTTCCGCAGCCCCGGCGGCATCTGGTCCCAGATGGCGCCGATCTATTTCCAGGACTTTGTCGCCTCGCGTGACCAGCGCCGCGAAGCCTGGACGCGCGTCTTCAACCGCTCGGCCGGCTGGACCGGCGCCAGCCCCAATGCCGGCCACGCGGCCATCGCGAAGCTCGTCGCCACCGGCAAGGTCGGCGCCGTGGTGACGCAGAATGTCGACAACCTGCACCAGGATTCCGGCGTGCCGCCAGACCAGGTCATCGAGGTGCACGGCAACGCGACCTATGCGCGCTGCCTCAATTGCGGAAAGCGCTACGAGATCGAGAAGCTCAAACCCCGCTGGGAGGCAGGCGAGGATCTGACCTGCGTGTTTTGTACCGGCCTGATCAAGACCGCGACTATCTCGTTCGGCCAGGCCATGCCGGAAGACAAGATGGAACGCGCCGCCGAGGAAGCCCTGCTCTGCGACCTCTGCCTCGTGCTCGGCTCCTCACTTGTCGTCTACCCTGCCGCCGGCATCCCGCTCGAAGCCAAGCGCAATGGCGCCAAACTGGTCATCGTCAACCGCGAACCCACCGATCAGGATGCCTATGCCGACATGGTGCTGAATACGGAGATCGGGCCGCTCATGAATGACGTGCTGGAACAGCTGGGAACCTGACCGCCGCAGGAACCGCACTCATCCTGAGCGAAGTCGAAGGATGGGCCGCTCGCTAAAGCGGTTCAATCAAGTCCCATTTGTTCCCGAACGGGTCCTGCATCACAGCCACCCTGCCATAGGGCTCGCTGCGCGGGGTTTCGAGGAAGGTCACGCCTGCTGCCAGATAGGCCGCATGGTCCCGGTCGAAGTCATCGGTCTCCAGGAACAGGAACACGCGCCCGCCGGACTGGTTGCCAATCGCCGCCCTTTGCGCGTCTGTTGCCGCGCGCGCCAGCAGCAGGTCCACGCCGCCGCCTTTTGGCCGCACACGCACCCAGCGCTTGCCACCGCCCATGTCCGTGTCCTGAAGCAGCTCGAAGCCGAGCTTGCCGACGAAGAAGGCAATGCCTGTATCATAGTCCGGAACCAGAAGCGACAAGGCCGAAATGCGTGGCGCGCGTGGCGCCTCAGCCATTGAACGTACCCGTCCGCGGGAAGCCCTTCGGCACGGTCTTGCCGGCCTGTGCGCGCTTGCCGATCCACTCTTCCCATTCCGGGAAGGCGCGGTGGCGCCCGCCAGCCATCACGATCAGGCCATCTTCCCTGTCAAACGTCATCAGGTCGACCAACCTGTCCTTGCCGCGATAGGCCTGCAGCTTGTTGCCCTTGCCGCGTGCCATTTCGGGCAGCTCGTCCAGCGGGAAGATCAGCATCTTCCGGTTTGATCCGACCACGGCCAGCATGTCGCCTTCAACCGGCATGCACACGTTCAGCGTGCCCTCGCCGGTATTGACCGCCTGCTTGCCCGCCTTGCGGTTGGACTCCAGTTCCTTCTCGGCCACGATGAATCCGTAGCCGACCGTGGAGGCCATCACGCGCTTGCGCTCTTCTTCCAGCTTGAACATCGCAACGATATCGACACTGTCTTCCAGTTCGATCGACAGCCTTATCGGCTCGCCATGCCCGCGTCCGCCCGGCAGCTTGTCGGCCATCAGC
>TARA_R110000850_G_scaffold3928_1_pt1 | contig 18258 bp, 16 predicted proteins | sample TARA_R110000850 | Tara Oceans TARA_R110000850 (sample SAMEA4397586) | marine metagenome | biome: Polar Biome; feature: [SRF] surface water layer (ENVO:00010504); material: water (ENVO:00002006), including particulate matter (ENVO:01000060) such as... | depth 5 m | reverse complement strand
ACAGAGTCCCGAGCTATCGGGGCCTCCCACCGCGCCCTAAAAACCAGCTTTGTAGCTTAAACAATATGGTTCTATCACGAATTTCGTAAAACACTGATTTTCAAGCCAAAAAAGCCTTTTGAAAGCTTATTGATTTGTATATTATAATCCTATAAATATATATTCCACTAACTTAAGGGTAGAACCAACAATATAAATGAGGAAAGTATGACCACGAAGTGGTCCAACCTTTCAAAGGGAAACTGAGGGGATTAGTATGTCATGGAAAGAAAATTCCATTGAAGCCAATGCTAGTCCAAGTGATCGAGTGAGTGTATTGCTAAACCAACCCGAAATGGAAAAGTATATATGGCTGCAAGAGGTAGGGAAAAGAAATGACTTAACTATTCATATCCCGCTAACCCCCGAAAATCAAGAACTGCAATGGGAAGTTTACCTCCTGTTTCACAGACCAATGAACTCTAAGAAAACCATGATTTCTGATTTGCAGTATTCGGGTAGGAGGTAGTTTTTTTATTAGACTGAAAAAAATAGGTTTACCGAAATTAGCTCCAGAGGTACATGAGTTTTGTAGAAGAGTATAGAAATACGGGAAGGATGCAAACGAATTTATTTTTACCGCCGAGTCGCAAAGGGCACAAAGAATTTCTCAAAGGAGCTTATCAATGAAATTAGCTCCATCGAAGTGACAGCTTTGTAGCTTAAAGGATATTATATAGAAGCGAAGAAGATGACTACGAAGTAGTCAAACCATTAATAGCCATGGGTGGAACCCATGGTTCATTGATCACAACATACCTCAACCTCCCGCCCAAAGCCATCTTCTGGAAACAAATGCCCATGCGGGAGGATGGAAACGGGTGTTATTTTATTTCTCCTTGTTCTTTTGCCTTGATGCAAAATGAGGGCTGTGCAGTTAATAAATGCCCAGTGAATGTTAGTAAAATAAGGAATAGGCTTATAGACCGTTTGATGACATTTACTGCTGAATTGCAGTCTTGATTTTTTCCTTCACTAACTTCAAAATCTCTGCATTTTTAGGACTTGAAGTCTCGATTTCCAAGATTTTTGGGTGAATGCTTGGAGAATAAAAGTCATCCAAAGCCAATTCCAACTCATTCTGATTGATCACCTTTGCATAGAAAAAGCCAAACTCAGTAGCTAAATGCTGTGCAGATAAACTCTGTTTGGTTTCGAAAAACTCTTCTAATTCAGGCTGATTTGCTGGTCCTTCGATCAATCGGAAAATCCCACCTGCATGATTATTCAGCAAGATTATCCGAAGGTTTGGCATCGCGTAATTATGCCAAAAAGCATTACGATCATAGAAGAAAGCCATGTCGCCAGTAATAAGCGTGACGGTATCCTTGGTCGTAAAGGTGCAGCCGACAGCAGTGGAATTTGATCCATCGATGCCTGAAGTTCCACGGTTACAGCTTATTTCTTGTTCTCTTTTTCCCAGCAAATTCAGATAGCGAACAGCCATACTGTTGGCCACATGAATTTTGGAAAGTGAAGGAGTTTTGCTCAGGCAAAATGCCAAAGCAGAATACTCACCGAATTCACTCGTTTTGAATACTTCAGCCAATGCAGACTTAGCCTTTTGCTCCAGTTCTATCCAGCTATTTTGAAAGTCTTGATTTTGAGGTTTGAGCTCAGCTGCTAACCAATTCAAAAATGAAACTGGACTACTTGGTATCGTCCGAGAAAGTCTTTGAAACGTATCTTTTGCTTTCCCATCTTCCTGCACATGCCAGTGTGACGCGTGAGTCTTTCGTAGGAATAGTTTCAGAGATTTTGAAATCGCCGACTTCCCAAATGAAATAATCAATTCAGGTTCTAGTTCTTGACTCAGAGCCGGGTTTCCTAACCAGTGATCGTGTAGAGAAATTGTCTGATCGGATTGCAAATTGCTAATCGTGTCAGTAATGATGACCACTTTTTTCTCTTTCGAAAGCTTATCTAAAACAGCTTGAAGAACCTCGTTTGGTTTCTGCTGCCCTGCGACTATTAGAATCTTGCTAAAAGATTGGAGTCTATTAGAAAGCCTTTTCAAACTTTCCTCAGAAAGCTGAACGGAAGAATGCTCCTGATTGAAAACTCTCGGATTCGCAGGGAATTCTATTTTTTCACCATCCTCAGGATAGAACGGCTCCCGAAGTGGAATATTGATATGGACTGGGCCAGCTGGAAATTGCTTGGAGAGATTAATAGCCTCATTCACGACCCGTGATGAGTGCCAAAGCTGATCAGAATTGCGTGTGGAATCGGGTAATTGAAAGCTTCCCTTCACATGCTTTCCGTAAACTTCTGGCTGGAAAATCGTCTGTCCGTCGTATTGATCGATCCATTCAGCAGGTCGGTCTGCGGTTAAAATTAATAACGGGATTTGCTGGAAAAATGCTTCAGCTACAGCTGGGTAGTAATTCAAAGCTGCTGATCCGCTGGTGCAAACTAGGACGACAGGCTCTTTCAATTGCTGGACCATCCCCAACGCTATGAATGCAGCCGAACGCTCGTCAGAGATAGTCCGAGTATGAATTTGGGGATGCCTAGCAAAGGCAAGCGTCAATGGAGCGCAGCGTGAGCCGGGAGAAAGAATAGCATTTTGGATGCCCTTTTTGGCGCAAATCGCCACTAAATCAACAACTGATTGAAGTATCAAGTGCTTGGATTTTGAATGAATTTACCGATGATTTCACACTTGAGTTCTGTTTCTTCCCATTCTTTTTCAGGATCAGAATCCTCAGTCACGCCAGCTCCGGCGTAAAGTGTTGCTTCGTTGTCATGAAGGCTCGCTGTTCTCAAATTGACATAAATAGAAGTGCTGCCCTGAATATTTACGGGCCCGAGAAATCCCGAGAAAAATGAGCGGTCAAAGCCTTCATATTCCTGAAGAAAATCATGAGCTTCTCGCCTAGGCATTCCACAAACAGCAGAGGTTGGATGAAGGAGACCTAGCATGATAGATCCAAGTTCTGGAAAGCCAGTTTCCTTCATGTTGATTCTGAAATCAGATCGCAGGTGTAGAAGATTGCCGGCAAGTACTGTTTTCGGACCATGTTCCTCGTATTCTCGAAGGCGTATTTTCTTGAAGCAGGAAACGATGTACCTGCTAACCAATGCTTGTTCTTCTATTTCTTTTTGAGTCCAAGCAACCGACTTGAGTGGATTATCACCAGTTGCTTTTTGCGTACCAGCTAGAGACATGGTGTAAAACGTATCTCCTTTTGTTTCTATCAAAGTCTCTGGCGAAGCACCTATCCAAGTACCTACATGAGGCAAATGGAAGAAGTTGATAAATGAATTCGGATAGGCGTCCATCATACTCAATAGGGTACAGCTTAAGCTGAAACTTGAAGGAATTGAGATGGTTTTTGTTCGGGCAGGAACTACTTTTTCCAGTTGATTTTCTTTAATGGCTTTTATGCCTTCTTTGACTAGCTGGATGAAGTGAGCTTTGTCCTCACTCAGTTTGAAGGTTTGTACTTTGCTGATTAAGGTTTGATTAATCAGTAATTCCCGGATTTCCTCTGGGGAAAGCCTTTCCTGATTGTTCAATTGAACTTTAGCCCACTCAGGAAGTTCATCTGTGTCAAGTGGCCTGTCAATCTCAAAGGAAAAGTATTTGTTAGCCTTTATGAAATAGGCTTTTTTATCCGCTTGATCAGCGAAAGGATGAACGATAAACCCTGGTTCAAGACTTTCAATGGATAAACCAACTTTAATCGGCTCAGAAGTGTCGTCTAAAACAATTTCAACGGTATTGGATTTTGGCTTTCGCCAGATGGCAAATGAACCACCAGATGTCAAACCCAACTGAAGTAGGAGTTGAAGAATTTCTGTTTTTGTATGATTCGTAGCTACGTTGGTATGCATTACTTTTTGTCTAAAATCGCCATGGTGATTCTGCTTATGCAGCAGAGTTGACCTTGCTCATTTGTGATTTTTATTTCCCAGACCTGTGTACTTTTTCCGATATGAATAGGAGATGTAGTTCCTGTTACCAATCCTGATTTAACACCTTTCAGGTGATTTGCGTTGATTTCAAGGCCTACACAAATTTGTTTATTTAGGTCAATCGTAAGTGAAGATGCGACACTTCCCAGTGTCTCAGCAAGTACTACATTTGCTCCTCCGTGTAACAAACCCATAGGCTGTTTTGTTCTCTCGTCTACCGGCATGGTTGCGGTCAGATGATTATCTCCGATTTCGGTAAATACAATTCCCAGATGTGCAGTCATTGTGTTATTACCGTTCTGGTTGATTTGATCCAATGAAGGCTTTTGGGAGAATACCATGAAATTTAAAGTAAATGAGTTTTCTTTGGGGTGCAGACAAAAATAGATAATCTTGAATCGAAAAAAAATTTACCTCGTAAGACACGGACAAACTGATTTTAACCTGAAAGGCGTAGTGCAGGGGAGTGGAATAGATGCGCCGATCAATGAAAACGGTAGAAAGCAGGCCGCGGCATTTTTTGAAGCGTACAAAAATATTCCATTTGATCAGGCGTATTACACAGGACTTCAGCGTACCAAACAATCAATACAGTCTTTTTTGGACTTAGGTATTCCTGCTATTTCTACTACGGACCTTAACGAGATTTCCTGGGGAGATTATGAAGGGCTCCCGATGTCACCTGAAGAAAGTCAGTATTATCAGCACATGCTGGACCAATGGCAAAAAGGGAATCTCGATTATTGTATAGCAGGAGGAGAAAGCCCTAATATAGTGGCTAAGCGAATGCAAAGGGGTATTGATGCGATAATATCCGGACCGGGCGATACGATTTTAGTTTGTATGCACGGGCGTGCGATGCGTATATTTTTGAGCTTGATTATGAAGCAAGACTTGTGTCACATGGATATGTTTGAACACAGAAATCTTTGCCTGTATCTACTCGAGCAAAAAGAAGAAGGGACTTTTGAATTGTTAAAAAGAAACGATACCGAGCATCTTAAGGAGCTGGGGTAGGGCGTTTATCGTTTTTATTTTTTTGCTGACTTGCTTCAAAAGCGATTAAGTAGTTGTCCAAGGACTTTTTGTTGGCTGTCATATCCACTAGTCGGAAGGCGATTTCCTGCAGTTTCATCTCTTCACCTTTTTCTAGCGACACTAGAAATTGGCCTAGAAAACAGGCGTCAAATTCGCATTCTGGAATATTAATAATCATCGCAAGCTCAGAATTGCCAGCGTATGATCTTATTTTGAAAGCAGAAGAAAATTGGGACTGTATGTCTTTCAGCGAGGTGTTGAGAGATTTTAATTCCTTTGATTTGAATAAGACCAAAAAAGTTTTGGATTCAGTCTCAGCGGCAAAAGCAGAAAGAGAGAGAAATAGGACAATAGTTAAAATTCCAAGACTTTTCATAGCTCTCAATATAGAGAAATTAATACGTTGAAAGCAAAAAAACATATAAAAAGAAACCCCGAACTGAAAGTCCGGGGTTTCTTTTTATATATAAAATCGTATGATCTTCTTTTCTTAAGCTTGGGTGGCTTTAGTAGCCTTAGTAGCTCTTTTTTTCTTTGGAGCTACTTCTTCTACTACCTCATCTTCAACTCCAGCGAGGATTCTGCCGCAATGCTCACAAACGATTAATTTTTTCTTCTCACGAATGTCAGCCTGTCTTTGTGGCGGAACTGTGTTAAAGCATCCACCGCAAGCATTTCTTTTCACCATTACCACTGCTAGGCCATTTTTGGCATTAGCTCTGATTTTGGTGTATGATTTCAGAAGACGTTCGTCAACTTTCTTTGTGGCTTTTTCACGATCAGTGCTAAGTTTCGCTTCATCAGATTCGCTTTCAGACACAATTGAAGTCAATTCGCTGTTTTTCTGTTCTAAATCTTTTTGACGATCTTTTTTCACTGCACTTAATTCCTCCAAGTCCACTTTTTTGGTATCAATTCGATATCCAGCTTCAGTGATCTTTTTCTTCGCAACCTGAATCTCTAGATCCTGAAGTTCAAGTTCCTTGGTGATAGCATCATATTCGCGGTTATTGCGAACATTCATCTGCTGCTCCTGGTACTTTTTGATCAGTTTCTCAGAGTCCTTGATGCTTTCTTTAAGCGCCTTTATTTCGTTATCAAAAGAATCTATTTCACTTTGAAATTTCTCCAATCGAGTTTCATATCCAGCTATTTCATCTTCTAAGTCCTGAACCTCTTCTGGAAGAGCTCCGCGAACCTTAATGATGGCGTCTAGTTTTGAATCTAAAAGTTGAAGGTTGTGAATAGCTTCGAGTTTCTGTGCTACTGTACTTTCCATGTACTATCGGTAGGATGTGGGATTTGTAACTGCTTTTGTCAAATAGAGTGCAATATTAGGAAAATTTTGTGACAATAACTCCAGGAGTAGTTCTTTTGTATATATTTCGCTCTCATAATGTCCGATGTCACAGAGAATTAATGCTCCATCGGCATCAAAAAACTCGTGGTATTTCACGTCTGCGGTCACAAAGACATCTGCCCCCGCACGTATAGCGTCTCCAAGAAGGAAAATACCCGCCCCACCACAAACAGCTACTTTATTTATTTTTCTTGGAATAGTTGACGTATGCTTGATCACTTCCAGATTCATTTTGGCTTTCATATAATCCAAAAATTCTTCGCCTTCCATTTCTTGCGTAAGTGACCCTATCATACCTGCACCCACTTCTTGGTTTTCATTTTCAAGACTTTGCACGTAAAATGCTACTTCCTCATAGGAATGGGCTTCCCGCATTTTTCGTAAGACTTTTGGAAGAGTATGATTGGCTACCAAAACTTCCACTCGGATCTCTGGCTCTTCTTGGGCTTTTCCGCGCTCACCTAATGTAGGGTTTGCTTTTGCCGAAGGCGTAAAAGTTCCTGTCCCTTTTACCTGAAACGAACAATCTGAGTATTCACCAATCTTGCCTGCTCCAGCAGCATAGACCGCCTGAAGTACTTTGTCCTTCTCAGGTTCCGGGACAAAAAATACAAGCTTGCTGAGTAATTGTCTTTTAGGCTGTAAAATTTTAGTGTTAAGAAGACCCAATCGATCTGAAATTCGCTTATTTACTCCGTGTGCTACGTGGTCCAGATTGGTATGAATGGCATAGATCGCGATGTCATTTTTGATCGCTTTGATGATTGTTCGCTCTACATAATTTTTCCCTGTGAGGCTCTTCAGTCCTTTAAAAACTATAGGATGATGAGCTACGATCATGTTGGCGCCCAATTCTATAGCTTCTTCTACGGTAGCTTCTATGCAGTCAAGTGAGCATACAATCCCCGATACTTCGGAATTGCTGTTTCCTGTAATCAAAGTAGCGTTGTCGTATGACTCCTGATAGGATGGAGGGGCGATTTGCTCCAAGTAGGAAATCACATCGCTAATCTTGTATCCCATAATTTTTCTGTTTATTTGATCAAAAATAGTAATTCTGGAATGCGCTGGTACGCTTTTTTGCTTTATCCTTTTGCTTTATTGTATGATTTGGTCACGAGACTTCGGAATTGGTTTTTCGATTTGGGCTGGCTGAAAAGTGCGTCATCTGCTATACCAAGTATTGTAGTAGGGAATCTGAGTGTGGGTGGCACGGGGAAAACTCCGATGGTGGAATTTTTGATTCGGATGCTGCATAAAGAGTATCGTTTGGCCACGCTGAGTAGAGGATATGGGCGAAAAACCAAAGGATTTCTAGAAGCTGATCCACAAGTTTCACCCGGCGAGATTGGTGATGAGCCATTTCAGATTTATCAAAAGTTTGGTCAAGAGGTTTTCGTGTTTGTAGGGGAAGATCGGGTGAATGCACTAGAGAAGATAGCTCTAATGTCAGAAGCTCCTGAGCTGATTATTTTAGATGATGCCTTTCAGCATCGCTATGTGAAGGGTGATTTGAATATTCTTTTGACTACTTATCAGAAACCTTTTTACTCTGATTTTCTGCTACCTGTGGGTAGACTCAGAGAAAATAGAGCTGGCGCAAAAAGAGCTGATGTAGTGATCATTACTAAATGCCCCGAAGATCTGGGCACAGCGGAGATGTCTAGTATGAAAAGGCAGGTAGCTTCTTATAGTAAAGCCAATACACCTGTGTTGTTTTCATCTATTTCGTATGGAAAACCAACGCCATTGGCTGATTCGTTTTCTTTTTCGCCTAGAATTATCCTGCTTACAGGCCTCGCAAACGATCAACCGCTGATTGATTATGTAAGTGGAAATTTTGAGCTAGTGGAGGTGATGAGCTATCCAGATCATCATGAGTATTCTGAGGCTGATTTCGATAGAGTTCGGACTACAATGAAGCAACATGCATCGCAGAATCCCGTTGTTGTTACGACCGAAAAAGATGCAGTGAAAGTTAAATCCAACGCGCCCAAAGGATTTCTGGAAGAAATTCCGATTTTTGTGCTTGCTATAGAAGTTAATTTTTCATCAGCTGATGAGTTAGCTTTGGCGCAATTAATCCATCAAAAGGTCTTCAAAAAGGACAATATCTAAGTGAATAAACGGTTTCTCGGTTTCTTATTTTTCCTCACGATTGCGGGTGTCCAATTCGCTTTTGCACAGCGTACTATTCCCAGAACTGGCCAAAATACAAATCAGCAAGGAAATAGGGAATTGACTAATCCAGATGAAGAGGAGGAAGGCATAGTTGAGAGAAGATCCCTATTGGATGACAGTACGAAGATGGTTTATGGGCCTAAAACCAGTTTGTACTTTTATGAGAAAGATATCAAGCGAAACAATCTGATTCTCTATCCTCAGGATACGGCTCTGACTAATTTTCACAACTATGATCCAGTAGGTAAAAGCAATTGGAAATATCAGGATTTAGGAAATATAGGAAGCGCCACCAAGTCAATCTATTATGAAATTCCTGATGTAATCGGGACAAGATCTGGATTCTCTGCCTACGATTTATATTTTCACGCACCGGAGAACAACAAATATTTCGATACCAAATCTCCCTTCACTGAGATGTCAGCTTTCTTCGGAGGAGGACAACGAAACATGCTGGATTTGGCATTTGCCCGAAACATTAATTCTAGATGGAATGTAGGATTTAATTTGCATACGATAAAAGCACGAAAGACACTGAATCCAGTGGCTAGGGATGATAATATGGTGTCACAAACCTCCTATTCCCTTCATACTAATTATCGCTCGGAAAACGGGAAATATTGGTTTTTGGGTAATTTTTCCAGGATGCTACATAAGGTCAATGAAATAGGGGGTATCATTCCTCCGGGGGTTGATAGCACTTCGGTGTATTTTACCTACGAAGATGCTAAAGTGTGGCTGAGTAATACGCAAGCGAGTGATTTGAGACAAGAATACAGGTTCTATCACGAGTATAGTGTTCGGGATGAGTTGCAGATCTATCATATTTTTGATCAAAAGAATAAGGACTTCACTTTAACTGCGCCCTTGACAAGAAGTGATTCCCTTTTCTATCCAAGCACTAGACTTAATGATCAGCTGGATACCACAAGGAATTACAGTGATTTCAAAGAGTGGGGAAACGAAGTTGGCTTTAAGGGCAGTTTCAAGGGATTCTATTATAATGCTCACGCAAAATTTAGGGCAGGTAGGATGAAAAGCACTTTTTATCCAGAGAAAAATAACTTCAACGAGGTTTATTTGGGCGGAGAGTTGATAGGTAAAATTTCTGACAAGTGGTCAATCAGTGCCGATGGGGAGTATTTGATTCCTGGAGCATTCAAGCTACATGGGTTGTTTATTTCTCCTTGGCTTGAGGTGAATTACACGAAGGCTGTTTACAAACCTACTTCTATGCAGCAGATGTATTATGGTAATCACTACCAATGGGAAAATGATTTCGGTAATGTAGGAGTGGATCAGATTCGCGGAGTTTTTAAACTCGACTTTAATAAAATCCAGCTTCGGCCTTCTGTTACAATCAATAGAGTGAATAACTATGTTTATTTCAACGAAAAGCGTAAAGCAGAGCAAGCTAGTGGAGAGGCATTTATGTTGATTCCTGGGTTGAAAGCTAAAGTGCGAATAGGACGAAAATTCCAGTGGGATACTGAGGTGATATACACTCAGATTTCTGGTGAGGCAAGTGATAAATTTAGAATTCCTAAATTCTATGGAAACACCAAGTTTTACTTTGATAGTCCAATGTTCAATGACAATGTCTATGTTCAACTTGGTCTGGACATCCGTTATCATTCCGATTATTTTGCGGAAGCTTATTTCCCATCTACTCAGCAGTTTTACCTTCAGAATAGCTTCAATGTCTATGCTTATCCTGTAGCTGATATTTTCCTTGATTTCCGTATCAATCGTACGCGAGTTTTGCTTAAATACAATCACCTCAATAGTGGTTTGATGAACAAGGAAGGATATTTTATAACTCCAGATTATACCGGGTACAAGTCATTCATCGATCTGGGAATCACCTGGTATTTATTTGATTAATGATGAGTTGGGAGGAAAGTACAAGACAGAAAATGTTGCATTTGAAGCTGCCGACCGATCCAAGATGGGTAAGTGTAGCCGAGATGCAATTGGATGATATTTTGACTGATCATGCGTACTGCGAGCAAAAAGCAGCTTCGTCCTGTATCAGTATCATTGTGAGATTCAATGATAAAGAGGAAGTGGTGGATACGCTTACTCCAATTGTAGCAGAAGAGTGGGGGCATTTTGAGCGAGTGCTTGAGCAGCTTCGTAAGCGAGGCCTGAAGCTAGGATTCGTTAGAAAGGATGAATATGCTCTTCAACTTAAAAATTTTGTAAAAAGCGGAGGTAGTAGAACCCAACAGCTGACGGAACAATTGCTGATGAATGCCTTGATTGAAGCAAGAAGTTGCGAACGATTTAAGTTGCTATCTACTCATCTGGAAGACCCAGAGCTACAAAAGTTTTACTATGAGTTGATGGTTTCGGAGGCTGGACATTTCGTGACTTTTATAGAGCTGGCCAGAAAATATGAGGATCCTCAGTTAGTGAATAAGAGGTGGCAGGAATGGTTGGATTTTGAGGCAGAAGTGATGAAGAACCTTGAAGTCCGAGGTGATAGAATTCATTGATGGGATCTTAAATTTTCTTACTGAATAGTCATTTTCCTCGTAATTATTTATACTTGACTAGTCTAGCTGCTATTGCGCAAGAAAGCCGTTCTAATATGAACACACTATGAATTTGATCGAAAATGTACGGGAGGCTGTCCGCTCCGTAAAAGTAAATTTGTTGAGAACAATCCTGACGGGTGCCATCATTGCAATTGGTATCTCATCACTTGTGGGAATGCTGACAGCTATTGATGGGATCAAAGCTCAAATAGCAGATAGTTTCTCAGGTTTGGGAGCTAACTCATTCGACATAAGAAATAAGGGATTTAGTGGAGGTAGAGCAATTCAAGATGGAAAGTCGGAGAAAACTTATCCTAAGCTTACTTTTCGGGAAGTGATGAACTTCAAGGAGAAATATAATAGTGTGGGAATTTCAACTGTATTTGTTTCCGTGACAGGGAATGCAGAGATCAAGAGAGGCTCTAAAACTACCAATCCAAATGTACGAGTAAGAGGTGGTGATGATAACTATTTGAACATTAAAGCTATGACGCTTGAGTCAGGTAGGAATTTCAGTAGTATGGAAATTCAAAATGGTTATAATGTATGCATCATAGGGAAAGAACTTGGAACTACGCTTTTTGAAGCAAGTGAAAATCCTTTGAATCAAAAAATCACTGTTTTAGGTAGACCTTATACTATTGTAGGGATACTTGAAGAGCAAGGAGGAGTAGGTCAGGATTCGGGTGCGGATAGACAGATATTGGTTCCAATTGAAAATGCCAGTCGTTTGGATAAAAGAGGCAATTTTAATTATAATATTACCGGCGTAGCCTCGGGTCCTGAGAGAATTGATTATGAAATGGGACAGGCAATAGGAATGATGAGAGAAATTCGTCAAGATCGAGTGGCACAAGACGATTCATTTGACTTGACCAAAAGTGAATCAGTAGCAGAAAGTCTAGAGGAAGTAGCAGGATATCTTAGAATGGGCGGTTTTGGAATAGGGTTTATTACGTTGCTTGGAGCTTCCATTGGTTTGATGAACATCATGCTAGTGTCCGTGACTGAGCGTACTAGAGAGATCGGTATCCGAAAAGCACTTGGAGCGACTCCACTTCGAATCAGACAGCAATTTCTTCTGGAAGCTATTATGATATGTATTTTGGGCGGTGCGATGGGAGTGCTCTTGGGAATTTCCATTGGTAATATTATAGCACTAGTCATAGGTGTAGGAGGATTCCTAATACCTTGGCTTTGGATGCTAATAGCCTTTGTGATCTGTATTGTGGTAGGTTTGATGTCTGGATATTTTCCAGCTTACAAAGCATCCAAGTTGGATCCAATCGAATCCTTGAGGTACGAGTAAATCAATAAATTTTCAAAAATTCAAAAGCCTTAGATACTTGTATCTGAGGCTTTTTGATGTTAAGTGACCCTGATATAGTCTTTAAAAAAATCTTTGGGCTTTAGGTATTATTTCAAAGGTTTTAAAAGTGGGCCAATTAATCTTTATTTTTCAACTATGAAATCGAATCAATTTGACGCTATAGTAGTAGGATCAGGTATTAGTGGAGGTTGGGCAGCAAAGGAGCTTTGTGAAAAAGGATTGAAAACCTTGGTGTTAGAAAGAGGGAGAGATGTCCAGCATCTGAAGGATTATCCCACCATGACAGCTGCACCGTGGGAGATGCCACATCGCAATCAAATCCCAAGAGCAGACAAACTTGAGAATCCAGTGGTCAATAGATGCTATGCCTACAAGGAGGATACGGAGCATTTTTTTGTCAAAGATTCCGAGCATCCTTATGTGCAGGAAAAGCCATTTGATTGGGTCCGGGGATATCAAGTGGGTGGCAAATCTCTGATCTGGGCACGACAAACTCAGCGCTGGAGCAAATATGATTTTGAAGGGCCAGGCCGAGATGGCTTTGCCGTGGATTGGCCAATTCGGTATGCTGATGTTGCTCCCTGGTATAGTTATGTAGAGCGTTTTGTGGGAATAAGCGGGAGTTATGAAGGGTTGGAGACACTTCCTGATGGAGAATTTTTGAAAGCCTGGGAAATGAACTGTGTGGAGAAGGAGATCCAACAGAGAATCAAGGCAGCCTATGATGATCGCGATGTGATTATTGGCCGTTGTGCTCATCTCACCGAACCGAAGGAAGTTCATCTAGAGCAAGGCCGTGGCCAATGTATGGCAAGAAACCAATGCTATAGAGGGTGTCCTTTTGGAGGCTATTTCAGTTCCAATTCTTCTACTTTACCTACAGCTGCCAAGACGGGGAATCTAACAATTCGACCTGATTCTGTGGTTCATTCGCTTATTTATGACGATCAAAAAGGCAAGGTCACAGGAGTGAGAGTTGTAGATAGAGTCACTAAGGAATCATCAGAATATTTTTCAGAAGTGATTTTTTTGAATGCTTCTGCACTCAATACTAACTTGATTTTACTGAACAGTACTTCCAAGCGCTTTCCCAATGGTCTGGGAAATGACTCAGGTGTTTTGGGGAAATATATTGCGTTTCATAACTATAGAGGATCAATCAACGCCAGCTATGAAGGCTTTGACGATAAGTTTTATTTCGGAAGAAGACCTACCGCAGTGATGATGCCGAACTTCCGAAATGTTAAAAAGCAGGAGATGGACTTCATGCGTGGATATATGACTTTTTATACAGCTGGACGTGCTGGAGTGGGACATGCAGACACTCCATTTGGTGCAGAATTCAAGGAAGCAAATTCAAAACCAGGACCTTGGTCGGTTTACATGATGATGCAGGGAGAAACAATTCCTAAGGAAACTAACCATGTCTCATTAAGTCCAGATCAGCAAGATGAATGGGGAGTACCTTTACTTCAGATTAATGTAGGCTACGATGAAAATGATGAGAAAATCCTGAATGACTTTCATGAGCAAGGAGTAGAAATGCTGACAAAAGCAGGTTGTGTGAATATCCGAAAAGGTGATAGTAAACAATCACCAGGCTTAGATATTCATGAGATGGGCGGAGTGAGAATGGGAAGAGATCCTAAGACTTCCTTGCTCAATGGATTTAACCAAATGCATTTGGCTCCAAATGTATTTGTCACTGACGGTGCATGCATGACATCCACTGGAACTCAAAATCCATCCATTACTTACATGGCTTTGACTGCAAGAGCGGTAGATTATGCTGTGAAGGAAATGAAGAAAGGAAATTTGAAATAGTATTTTATACTTTCGATTAATGTCTCCTTAATTTATATGCACCAAGATGTCGGCTCAAATAAATTTGTGTTATCAGAAGCTTTTTCCATTAATTGCTGAAGGTCATTATACTCTTTTCAGCACCAAAACGGTTCGGTTTGGGACATACAGTTTTAGACACTGATGCTCATCGGTAAAGTAGTTTACTTTTAGATCCAGACGCTCAAATCCACTGAATTTCTTTTCATCGGAATTAAGCAAAATCATATATTCCCCGGCATTTTTGACATGAACAGATAAACCGAAAAATGACTCAGTAGGATGGAAGGAGAACACGAAAATCAATCCGCTTCTTTCGTATGCCAAAATCTTTTTATCAGGATCCAGATGGAGTTGCTCAGCAGGAGCAGAGGCTAGAAGCTGGTAGTCCGTTGCTAACTTAATAATAGCCTTGTCCCAAGCGTCCAGCTGTCCGTAGCGAAGTAATGGGTCGTCGACTAGTGACCATTGTCGACGGGCATATTGATGACTCCAGTCATTTCCTTCTCTAGGGAAATCCACCCAGTCAGGATGGCCAAATTCGTTTCCAATGAAATTCAAATACCCTTCTCCGCCCAGCGTGAGTGTGATCAATCGGATTAGTTTATGCAGCGCAATCCCGCGGTCTACCACCAAATTTTGCTGAAGGAGAGACATGGAGAAATACATGTCTTCTTTCATCAGACGAAATGCAAGTGTTTGATCACCCACTAAGGCTTGATCGTGGCTTTCGGCATAACCTATAGATCTTTCTGCTTCAGGGCGATTAGTTAATTGATGCCAAAGCTCAAACATATCCCATTCCTCGTCTTGCTTATGTTTAAGGGTTTTGATCCAAAAATCAGGGACTCCCATAGCCATTCGGAAGTCAAATCCAATTCCTCCATCTTCTATAGGTCTGGCAAGCCCCGGCATCCCGCTCATATCCTCTGCAATAGAAATATTCAGAGGTTTAAGGTTATGAATCAATGTGTTTGCAAGCTGCAAGTATAGCACAGCATCTTCATCTACATTTTCATCAAAATACAGATCAACGGAATCAAAATCCATGAATAACCCATGATGATGATACATAATGGAAGTCACGCCGTCGAAACGAAATCCATCAAAATGGAATTCTTCCAGCCAATAGCGAATATTTGAAAGTAAAAATTGCTGTACTTCCCGCTTGGCATAATCAAAGACTTTTGAATCCCAGGCTTCATGGTAGCCTTTGTCTCCAGGATGGAAATATTGGTTTTCGCTACCGTCAAACTCATTTAATCCTTCGTTTACATTTTTGATGGCATGTGAATGTACAATGTCCATTACCACTGCAATGCCCATCTCATGCGCTTTGTTGATCATGGATTTGAGCTCCTCTGGAGTGCCAAATCTCGAGGTGGGAGCAAAGAAGTTAGAAACATGATAGCCGAAAGAGCCATAATACGGATGCTCCATCACAGCCATGAGTTGGATGGTATTATATCCTGCAGCTTTGATTCTAGGAAGCGTTAGTTCTTCAAATTCTTGGTATGTTCCAACTCCCAATTTCTCCTGTGACATTCCCACATGGCACTCATAAATTAATGGCTGTTTCAGGCTATTTTTTGTAGTGAAAGATTCATCCGTCCATTGGAAATCCTTAGCAAACCAAAGTTGTCCAGCGACATCATGCGTCATTTCGTCCTGAATCACTCTTCTTATATAAGCAGGGATTCTATCCAAAGCGCCATTATCGGCGATGACATGGACTTTCACCTTACTGCCATGGAGGAAACTGTCTTTGTATTGCTCAAAAGGCAAGAAAATCTCCCAGTCGCCACGACCACTTTTTTTCATTGGATGTGAGCTTCGGTCCCAGTCATTGAAATCACCGAAAAAATAGAGTTGCTTGGCTGCAGGAGCCCATTCTCGATAAACCCAGCCTTTTCTCCAAGCTTCATAATGTATCCCGTAGAAATTGTGGACTGAGGCATATTCGAGGATGTTTCCACTGAAATCATCGATTTCTCGAATTGCTTCCTTATACCGATCAAACCTCCGTTGAATTTGTGGTTCGTATTGGGCAAGCCAAGGTTCCTGTCGAACTAAAGCGATTTTTTGTGAATCTTCCACTTAATATTTTTTTTAGCTGATTTGAATTTAGAAAAATGTGGGAGGAAAAATACCAAAGCAAGGCTTTTGAATTGCCTTTCTTTCGTTTTTCCAAAAAGAAACAGCCCGAAGAAGTTTGTCTCCGGGCTGTTAGGTGTTTACTATATAGTAGTGTTTTAGTGCTTTTCGAACGCAAATTCCGGCTCTAATACTTCTACATTGCCTTTATCATTGATCTGATCTAGGGTGACTTGCTTCAACTCATTGATCAGCATAGGGTCGTACTTGGCAGCTACACGGATGTAGTTTTCGGTAAAGCCATGGATTTTCCCATCCTCAACATCTTCTTCGAAAAGAACGGTAAAGGTTTGACCGAGATTCTCAGTGTAGAATTTTCTTCTCTTTTTCTCAGAAAGAATACGAAGCATTTTGGAGCGCTCGTTTCTCTTTTTCATTGGAACTACCTCGTCCATCTCAGCTGCTCTGGTATTTGCTCGCTCGGAATAGGTAAATACATGTAGGTATGAAATGTCAAGCTCATTCAAGAAATTATAGGTTTCGAGGAAAAGTTCATCCGTCTCACCTGGAAATCCGACGATCACATCTACTCCTATACATGCATGAGGCATGAGTGTTTTGATTTTGGTAACGCGGTCTACATACAGCTCACGAAGATATCTTCTGCCCATTTTTCTCAAAATGGTATTGGATCCTGATTGCAGAGGTACGTGGAAATGTGGAACGAACCGTTTGGATTGTGCAGCAAAGCTGATGATCTCGTTAGTGAGCAAGTTTGGCTCAATAGAAGATATTCTCAGTCTATTGATGCCTTCTACTTCGTCAAGTGCATACACCAAGTCTGCGAATCTTTCATTTCTCTTCCCGTCGACAATTCCGAAGTCACCGATATTTACGCCCGTCAGTACGATCTCTTTTACGCCAGTGGCGGCTATCTCGTGGGCTGATTGTACTACACTTTCTATAGTATTACTTCGGCTTTTTCCTCTGGCAAGTGGAATAGTACAGAATGCGCAACCGTAATTACATCCATCCTGAACTTTCAGAAAAGTACGTGTTCTGTCATTAATAGAGTATGCGTTATTAAATACCGTAGCTTCCTGAATCTCCGAAGCCAAGACTTTTGTTTCCTGAGCTTTTGCGAAATCATCCAAAAGTTCAATCAAACGGAATTTTTCCGCTGCTCCCAGTACGGCATCTACCCCTTCGATTTCGGAAATTTCTTTTGGCTTTAACTGAGCATAACATCCTATAATGGTGACGTATGAGTTAGGGGAAATTTTTTTAGCTTCCTTTACAATCTTCTTACACTTCTTATCTGCATTCTCGGTTACTGAGCAGGTGTTGATAATGAAAATGTCGGGGTTTTCCTGAAAATCGACTTTCAGATACCCTTTTTCTTCAAACTGGCGACTGATAGTGGAGGTTTCGGAGAAATTTAGCTTACATCCTAGTGTATAAAAGGCTACTTTTTTCACAATTACGCTTCTGACAATGAGATTGCAAAGGTAATTAATCTTCGCATGTTTTCAATTCTCCAATTTTCCTGCGGAATTCTCCTAGTTTGCCCGATATTGGCGCGTTTTTACTATGAATTATTGAAAAAAGTGTAATTTTTTCGAAAATCTAGGTCAAAAATGACTCAAAATCATTTTCGAATACTTATTTATCTATTTTTGTGTGTATAAATTTAAACCACATATTGTAGAAATGGCAACACTCAGACAACAAGCCCTAGCAATGGTGCAGTCAAGACAGCGAGTAACTGTTACGGCACCATCCAACAAAATCTCAGACTTTTTTGGTGTAAACACTTTTGGAACAGCTCAAATGAGAGTGTCTTTGGCACCTTCAGCTTACAAAAGAGTGATGGAAGCTATCGATAAAGGAAGCAAGATTGATAGTTTAACTGC
>TARA_R110000850_G_scaffold79860_1_pt1 | contig 18306 bp, 11 predicted proteins | sample TARA_R110000850 | Tara Oceans TARA_R110000850 (sample SAMEA4397586) | marine metagenome | biome: Polar Biome; feature: [SRF] surface water layer (ENVO:00010504); material: water (ENVO:00002006), including particulate matter (ENVO:01000060) such as... | depth 5 m | reverse complement strand
TGAGAAGATTGTCGAGCAGAAGCTGGGCCTGACCGCTGACCTAGAACCGTGCAGCTTCTTTGCTAAGGACGTGTGGTTCCGTGGGATCGTCGACCTTGCAATCATAGACAAAGAAACGGGGGTAGGCTGGATCATCGACTATAAGACGGGCAAATCTGCTAAGTACGCGGACAAAGGCCAGCTTGAGTTGATGGCATTGGCTATCTTTAAGCACTACCCCGAAGTCACCAAGCTACATGCAGGGTTGTTGTTCGTCATCGCGAAGAGCCTAGTCAAGGCCGAATACGAGATCGACCTGCAGCAACCTTTATGGAGCAAATGGTTGGCTAATTATGCTAGGATGGAGAAAGCGTTCGAGGTGGATGTGTGGAACCCGAAACCGTCGGGCCTATGCAAACGCCATTGCCAAGTGGTCGAGTGCCCCCATAACGGAGCAAACTGATGCCATATGTAAACAAACCCCGCCCGTACAAGAAAGAGTACGAGCAACAGAAAGCACGAGGCGAACATGAGAATCGCATGGAACGCCAACGTGCACGTCGCGCAATGGACAAGGACGGTAAGGATGCCAACAAGAACGGCAAAGCCGACAAGCGTGAAGGTAAAGACATCGCTCACAAGAAAGCGTTGAGCAAGGGCGGCAGCAATAAGGACGGAACAACCGTTCAGAGCCGTAACAAGAACCGCGCAGCTGGCGGCGCTATGAGCAGCCCAAAGAAAAAAAGGTAGTGCCTCACTACTACGGAGAACAATATGGAAATTTTGCGGGATAAAGCAATAATGCTGCGGGTGCGTAACCCAAAGCAAATCACAGCAGTGATCCCCAATAGCAAGGAACTACCTATGAACAAGGTTCTAGTTAAGTGGGGGCTGGACGAAGTCCTCTCGCTGAAGGCGTTAAACATAACTGCCCCGTCACCAATCACGAGGCGGTACAAATGGACGGGGCAGCACAAACCGTTTGAGCACCAGAAGGACACCGCGTCGTTCCTTACACTCAACAAGAAGTCGTTCTGCTTTAACGAGCAAGGTACGGGCAAAACTGCCTCATCTATCTGGGCAGCGGACTACCTGATGAAAATCGGCAAGATCAAACGGGTGTTGGTTATCTGCCCCCTGTCGATCATGGACAGCGCATGGCGCAACGACTTGTTCTCTTTTGCAATGCACCGCACGGTTGACGTTGCACACGGCGGCAAAGAGAAACGCAAGAAAATCATCAACTCTGGTGCCGAGTTCGTAATCATCAACTATGACGGCGTAGAAGTTGTCCAAGAAGAAATTGCTGCAGGGGGGTTCGATCTGTTCATCGTTGATGAAGCTACGCACTACAAGAACGCGCAGACGAAACGATGGAAGACCCTCAACAAGCTAATCAAAGAAGACGATTGGCTATGGATGATGACCGGCACACCCGCCGCACAAAGCCCTGTCGACGCTTATGGCTTGGCTAAGTTAGTCGACCCGCTATCTGTCCCGAGGTTCTACGGGGCGTGGAGGGACATGGTGATGCACAAAATTACGCAGTTCACCTACAAACCCAAAGAGACCGCCAAGGATACGGTACACCGCGCACTGCAGCCCGCAGTTAGGTTTACGAAGGAAGAATGTCTGGACCTGCCTGACATGGTGTACACCAAACGCTTCATCGAAATGACCGCGCAGCAGAAGAAGTACTACAACACACTGAAGAAGCAGATGCTCATGCAAGTGGCTGGTGAATCTGTGACTTCCTCGAACGCGGCGATCAACATGAACAAGCTACTGCAGATCAGCGCAGGGGCGGTATACACCGACGACGGCGACTCCATAGAGTTCGACATCAAGAGCCGGTACCAAGCGCTCAAAGAGACTATCGACGAGAGCAGCCAGAAAGTTCTGGTGTTCGTACCGTTCCGGCACACTATCGACATGCTGACGAGGAAGCTCCGTGCCGACGGTATTACTGCCGAGGTCATACGAGGGGACGTATCTGCGTCTAATCGCACGGAGATATTCGCCCGCTTCCAGAACAGTCCCGACCCTAGGGTTCTAGTAATCCAACCGCAGTCTGCTGCACACGGTGTTACACTTACGGCAGCGAACACAATCGTGTGGTGGGGCCCAACCTCTTCTCTGGAGACGTACCTACAAGCCAACGCACGTATCCACCGTGCTGGACAGAAGCATAAATGTACGGTAATCCAGATCGCTGGCTCTACTGCGGAAAAACGCATATACAAAATGCTGGACGAGCGTATCAACATACACTCCTCTATGATAGATTTATACAAAGAAATGCTTGACTAACCACCATAAGTCACCATATAACAGTTATACAACGAGAAAACGGAGAATGGATATGACTATATCAGTCGATAAGCTCGTCAGCACGTACGTTAAGCTACGTGACAAGCGTTTGGAGATAACTTCCAAGTACAAAGAAGAAGAAGCGGAACTTCGGGAACAACAGGATAAGGTGAAGTCGGCCTTGCTCGATTACTGCAAGGAACATGAGGTCGACAGTGTTCGCACTGCATCTGGATTGTTCTACCGCAGCGTTAGACAGCGTTACTGGACGAGCGACTGGGAATCTATGCACTCCTTTATCATGGAGCATGAACTGCCAGAGTTCTTCGAGAAGCGTTTGAACCAAACCCATGTACGTCAGTACCTTGAGGACAACCCTGACCAACTACCACCGGGGCTCAATGTGGATTCTGAGTACACAATTTCTGTGAGGAAAAAATGACCAAGATCGAAACATCGTACGCGAATATTAGCGAGGTGGCGGAATACTTCCGAGTGTCCATATCTACCGTTCGCAAGTGGGTGCACTCGGGGCAAATCCCCGCCGACACCTACATCAGGATCGGCGAAGTCTATCGTTTTCGGATGGATGACGTTGAAGCAGCCTTGACTGCTACATCAAAAGAGGCACAAGTAAGTGCCTCTGCAACAAAAAACGACGGAGAATAATATGTCAGACTTAACATTGTTTGGGGAAGGTAATTCCCTAGTGAGCAGCGACTTATTTAAGCAGCTGCAAGCAGCAGATGATAATCTTGCTGGTGGTGGCGGCGGCGGAGGAAACCGTATCAGTATACGTGGGGGCCGTTTTCGTGAGATGGTTAGTGGCGAACAAGTAAGCGTAAACAGTGAAGGTCTGCTGAACGTAATTGTTATTAACGCCGCAAAGATGTCGCGCACATACTACGCTGGCATATACGATCCCGAGAACCCAACGCCCCCCGCTTGCTGGTCGGTGGACACACAAACTTCGGCACCGGAAGTACCTGCGGAAACGCGGCAGGCGGTTCGTTGCATGGACTGCCCACAGAACATCAAAGGTTCTGGTCAAGGCGAGAGCCGCGCATGCCGCTTCAACCAACGCGTTGCCGTTATGCTAGAGGGTAAGCTCGACACTGTTTATCAGCTGCAGCTACCAGCCACGTCAATCTTCGGCGAAGCCAAGGACGGTAAGATGGGTATGCAGGCATATGCCAAGTACCTTAGAGCGCACAAGACGCCTTCTATTGCCGTGGTAACGCAGGTGTACTTTGACGAAAACAGTGACACGCCAAAGCTGTTCTTCAAACCAACTCGTCCGTTGACTGAGGAAGAACTACAGCAGGCTGTGGCAATGAAAGATAGCGATGACGCTATCAAAGCAATTACGTTGACTGTGTCCCAAACCGAGAAGGTTTCAGTTAAACGTGATGGTCCAGTTGCAGATGACGAGGTTGATCTCGACGCTGTGCCTGAGCCTACGAAGGTCGCCAAGAAGAAAGAGGTTGCTGTTCCCTCTGCCGCCGAGGCCGATCTATCCTCTATCGTGGACGGTTGGGACGACTGAGGGGTCAGTAGTCCGATTTAAGCGATAGGTAGTCGTGGCGGGTTTGTTACCCTTTCAGAACTCGCCACGACATATTTTTGGGAGCAGCAGCAATGAACACATTAGATTTTTTAGGGGGACTGCTCAGTAGCACTGGACACTACTGCGTATTCGCCGCCAAGAGCAAAGACGACATACGTGTACAGAAATTCTACGATACCTTAGAGGAAGTAGAACGTGCCGCGCATAAATTCGACGCGGACGGGTTTGACGTGTACTTTGCCCTGAGCACATTCAAAGAGCCAACTAGGGACGCAGGGCGTAAAGGCCCTAACGCACACGAACTGAAGTCCCTCTTCCTCGACTTGGACTGCGGCCCGTTGAAGGAATACCCTTCGCAGAAGCTGGCGGTAGACGCCCTGCGCTCCTTCTGTAAAGAACTATCCCTACCTAAACCTCTTATGGTTAACAGTGGCCGAGGCGTACATGTCTACTGGCCCTTGACCGAAGCAGTTTCGGCGGCGGAATGGATTGATGCAGCGGAGCGACTGAAGAAAGCCTGTGCGAATAAGGGTCTTCTCGCTGACCCTTCGGTCACTTCGGACGTGGTCCGTATCCTGCGCGTACCATCCACACACAACTACAAAGAAGAGCCGGCTCTGCCTGTAGAGTTATTCGGCGTAGCTATGCCGGAACCTGTAGTTCTGTCTGAGTTCTTGGGTAATTTAGGTGTGCTGTCGACGCCAGTTACTACGATTGATCTGGGCACCGACGCGCTTTACGAAGCCTATGCCGACAACTCTGAAAACGTCTTCAAGACTATTATGAAGAAGACCGTCGAAGGGCGTGGGTGTGGGCAGCTGAAGTTTATCGCCACCCGCCAAGCCGAGGTTAGTGAGCCCCTGTGGAGGGCCGGCCTATCCATTGCAAAGTTCTGCAGCGACGGAGACATGGCTGCGACAAAGATTTCTAATAGGCACCCTGCGTACAACGAAGAAGATATGCGCAAGAAGTTGGACGAGATCAAAGGTCCGTACACCTGCGCACGTTTTGACGAGCTGAACGAGGGCACGTGCCGAGACTGTCCGCTATGGGGCGAGATCAAATCCCCTATCGTACTGGGCAAGCGTATTCGGCAGTCCGAGGGCGACGTGGTAGTGTCTGCACCTATCCTCAAAGCTGGCGTGAAGAAGTCCGAACAGTTTGAGATACCGGAGTTCCCTGCACCTTATTTTCGTGGTGCAGCGGGGGGAGTGTTCCTGCGCAGCAGCAATGCTGACGGGGACATCGAAGAAGACCTAGTCTACCACCACGACATCTACATTACGAGGAGACTGCACGACATAGAATTAGGCGAGACGCTGGTGTTCCGCCTACATTTACCGCGAGACGGTGTGCGCCAATTCAACGTGCCTCTTATGAGCATAACTTCTCGTGAGGAGTTCCGTAAGTGCATGTCCAAGGAGGGCGTAACCGCATTTGGAAAAGGAATGGATAAACTTATGACCTACACAACAAAATGGGTAGACGAGCTACAGCGTACGACTGTAGCCGACGAGGCGCACCGACAGTTTGGTTGGGCGGACGACAATATGGACGCGTTCGTATTGGGAGACAAGCTAGTCACTGCATCTGGCATGGACTTCAACCCGTCTTCCTCCACCACGGCGGGGCTAATGGATGCGTTCGAGCCTAAAGGCTCACGTGAAAAGAACCTTGAGCTGTTAGATTTCTACAACAAACCAAACTACGAACTGCACCAATACGTAGTTGGCGTAGGTTTCGGCTCCCCGCTGATGGCCCTGACGGGTCTCAACAGTATGTCCATCCACCTGTATGGCGGATCGGGTGTAGGTAAGACCACTGCACAGATGGCAGCACTCGGTATATGGGGCAGTCCGGATGACCTGATGAACAAGCCCGAGGATACACACAACTCTCGCATGCTCCGTGGGGAGGTTATGCACAACATACCGTTGGTGTCGGACGAGATGACGAACGTGAGCGGTGAGCAGATGTCTGACTACGTTTATCAGGTGTCTGGTGGTCGGCAGAAAAACCGTATGTCTATGAATGGCAACACAGAACGGGCGCGGGGTAAACCTTGGCACTTACTCGCACTGAGTTCAGGTAACACAAGCGCATGGGAGATATTGGGTCGCCACAAAGCCACGCCGAAAGCAGAGATGCTGCGGATGTTTGAGATACGTGTCAAAAAGATGGACTTCGTTAAGGGGGACAACACTGACACGGCTAGTCTGATAAACGACTTCAAGTCGAACCACGGCCACATTGGGGCAGAGTACATCCAGTGGGTTATGAACAACAAAGACGAGGTGAAGCGCACAGTAGAAGCTGTACGTATACGTCTGGATAAGGCAGCTGGCTTAGGCCCAGAGAACCGTTTCTGGTCTAATGGAAATGCAGTTATCATTGCTGGTTTGATCTTTGCCAAGAAGCTGGGTCTCGTGCACTACGACGTACCTGCAGTCTACAAGTGGGTCGTCAACGAACTTATATCACGGAACAACTTCGTGAACGATGTAGGCGCATCCGTTGCTGAGACCCTCAACAACTACTTGTCAGAGAACTACAACAACATGCTCAAGATCGAGAGCACCGAAGACCTACGGGGCAAGAACGATAACGGGCTGGACCAACTTGTCCCTGTCGGTGCATCGCCTAAAGGCCATCTGGTTGCACGTTATGAGCCCGACACAAAGCTGCTGTTCCTACGGGTCAAGCCATTCAGGCAGTGGTGTGTGGACCAGCAAATAAACTACCAGAGCGTTGTGGATGATCTGAAGGATAAGATGTCCGCGAAGTCCATGAAGAAGCGCCTGACAAAGGGCACGGACTTCAACATGCCCCCTGAGTCGGTGCTAGTGATGGAGTTTGCAGGTTTAGAGGAGCATAGTAATGGACCAGAAGGTACTGAAGATTGATGACCTGAACCCTGACGGGTTGCGGGTAACGGTCGCTTGGGAGGATATGGGTGTTACGGCATCTGTATTCATCCCGTGCGTCAACACCGAAAAGTGCGGAGCGCAGTTGGATAAGTTGGCCAAACGCAAAAAATGGAAGCTCGATACCCAAGTGTGCATCGAGGGAGGTAAACTAGGTTTACGGGCTTGGCGTACTGTGTAATACTTCCACCACGACACGGCGCTTTCATGTCGTTCTCCGCCTCTTACTGGCCCCCACCAATCCTTATGCGGCGGGGGCCTTTTTTGTTAGAAGCCTTGGAAGCCTTTGTCGTACTCCGATACGATCTGCTCCATGAAGGGCGTGTAGGTCATGCCACCCTGCATCTTGCCAGTGGTGCGCTCGAAGCTACTGTTAGAACGTGACACCGTATCTGGCGTGATGCGGGATTTATCTGCACCCGCAGGTAGGCCTTCGTTGTACTTCTTGATCAGCGCCTTTACCTTCTGCACTTCTTCTCTGTCCCCCTCACGCAGGGCCATGTTGTGTCTGCGCAGGAGCTTAGTTCGTGTGCTACTGACGGCTTCTTCGCGGCGTCTAGCGTTCTTGTTGAACTCCAGCTGCTGGATGTAAGACTTCGGTGCGAACCCCAGACCCTGCATAACTACGTTGTACGCATTAATGTCCTCGGTGATAGGGTCGCCACGACGTGTGTTCGCACCTTCGACACCGAAGCGCGCTGCTTTCACAGCGTTACGCACAGCTGCAGGTAGGACTGTTTCCACACCGCGCCTCACAGACTGCGTGTTTCCGTCGGACATACCCTCCACAATTTCTTGACCCCCACGCAGGGTGTTTACGCTGATACCGACTACAGGGCCACCGAGCTGCTCCGCCAAAGTCCATATCGGACTCTGGTCTTCCTTTTTCACCAGCGGTGGGCGGTACAGCAAGCTGTTTAGGGAGATTCGGTTCGCTACGTCAACGCCGAGAACTTGGTTTGCTAGGCCCCCATAGATACCTTCACCAGTAAACTTACGCACTGCGGATTCGAAGTCATCCTCATCGTCGTCACGGAGCATGTTGTAGATAAAGCCGAGCGCACCCATCATTGGCATACCACCCGCACCAGCCATAACGCCCGTGGTGATTAGGAAGTTGCGTAGGCCTACACGTGCAATCTTGCGATCATCCGCGATTTGCTGTGCTTCTGCTTCGGTTACACCCTGCTCCTGCATGATCGTTTGGATGTTTGTCGAACCAATAGAATCGTGGCCCAGCTTATACATCATGTAGTACTTGGCGATAGCGAAGCGTTTGAACAAGAACAGTACGTTACCAACACCGCTTTGTGCCCATACTGGACGTCCAGCGGCTGCAGTCGAACCAAGCGTGAACTCAGTTGTCTCAATAGCTTTCTGTGCAGCGTCTTTGTAATCCTGATCGGTGAGCTGCTTACCTTCAGCTTCCAGTTTCCTTACCTCTAGTGCGTACGATGCAGTAAGGGTTGTTTCTCTGTTAACGCGCTCCGAGTGGTGGAACATCGCACTGGTCCATTTGTTGACGTTCTCCAGTGGGGCATCACGGCCAATCTCCAGACTCTCTTGGGTCATGGATTGGTTCGATTGTCCTTGGTCAGCAGCAGTTTCGAACAGTATGTCGGCCCGAATCTTCTGCATTTCCGGCGGTAGCTGCTCGAATGTATAGTTGAAGGAAGACTTACCTACGACACCCATCTCAACTTCTTGCTCTACAGGAGCGCCGTCGGAGCCAGTAACCATAATACCACGTGTCTTCGGCGCGTTTATTATCAGGCGAGTAGCCTCGCCGTACGCGGCAGCAGTCTTACCTAACCCGTACTCTGCAGAGATGATAGGCATAGCACTCATAGCCACATCGAAGAACGTGATCGCTGCGGAAGAAAAGTTCAGACCCATGGTCATATTAAAGCCGACACCGTTAGCCGCCTGCGACCAACGAGGGACGTTAGGTTTCTGAGCGAACGCCGCGATCTGATCGAGCTTGCGGGCTATGTCCGCAGTCTCAGGGTTGCTTAGGTACCCGCCCTCTTTGAGCTTATTGCGGAACTTCTCGATCTCTGCCGCCGCTTGTATTTGCACGATCTGGCGGTTCAGGTCACGGCCTTTCTCTTTCATCATAGATAGGGAATCAAACTCTGTGTCACCTACTTTTGTAGGCGTAGTATCCCCGATATAACCACGAACATCTTTACGTCTGCGGAAGCCTTGCATGAAGGAACGCTCCGGCATTGCGTCGAGCGCGAGGTCTACAATGCTTTGGACGGCGGCATCATATTCTTTGGGGTCTTTGAAGCTGTTCTTTGAGACCTCCATAGTTTTTAGGATGTCATACACAAACGAAGAACTAGGGACAGCGTTGAAGTTCATCGGCTGATCTGCACGGGTGTATTCTGGCTTAGTACCCGCCGCGCTTTCTGCAGTCGCAGCTTTGAATGCTTTATCCAGCGACCTACGGTTCTGGTAGTACTCGACAGCCACTTCCGGTTGACCCTGCTCGTTAAGGAAGGTGTACTGCAGGCGGTGCTTACCCTTACGCGTCAACGGGAAGTACGGGCGGATAATCCCACTTTCTTTCATCAGGATGTCCGACAGTTTTTCAAAAGCAGATGCCCGTGTAGTGGGATCACTAATGGTAGCTTCCAATCGAGCACGGAGCGCCGGAAGGATTTCGTCGTAGGTATCTTGGAAGAAGTTACGCATCTGGCGGTAGAACGCCTGCCCTTCTTTACCAAGAGAGTTGTACTGCTTACGCAAAGCATCATAGGCCACCAAATCCTGTGGGTCAGGGTCTCTCATGTTTTTAGCTTTGGTATTCTTGGACTCGTCCACGTTAGCGTTGAAGTTCTTAACCCAAGCGAGGCGGGCTTTCTCAGACTTGAACTCTTTGACCACAGACTTCTTAGCAGTCAGGTCGTGATATGCCGTCTTGTAGGAGCTATAGAACTCACGAGGCAGCGAGGGGTCTACACGCAGTGCAGTGGACTTCGGGATTATGTTGTTGAGGGTCTTGAACCCCGCTTTGTTCTTGCGGGCCCAAGCTGCGTAGTTGTTGGTTATGGCATCCAGCGTGTCAGTGCGTTTGCGCATCGCACCACTCATCTTACGGATTAGGACGTTTAGCTCTGGAGCGAACGGAATCTTTTTCTTCGCAACATCTGCAAGGATGCGGGAATCTAGCGAGCCGAGAATGACGTTCTTCGCACCACGTAAAGCAGGTTCGCTGGTATTATATACAATATCGGACGCCATCTCCACGTATTCTTCTTTCTTGCTTGGCGGCACAGCTTCAACGGCACTTCTAGCAATCCCTGCACTTCCATCAGGAGTTCCCGCGGCAAGCAGCATCGACGGCGCTCCCCGTGTGGATGGGGACGGTGCGATCATCCCGTTGATAATGCGATCCGCTTCCCCCAATGCAGACTCTGGACGTTTCGACTGTAGGCCAAGTAGCTTGCGCATAATGTTGCGTATCGCGCCTGTAAACTTCTCCCAGCCTGACATCTTACCGCCATCTACCCGGGTAAGGGCCAACGCGCTCTGGAACTCAGGGTTACTGAAGGCTTCAGCGACGAACTCATCGAGGTTGGCCGTGCCGTATACTTCCCCGAATTGCTCACGGACTACGTTCAGCAGGGTATTTAGCTGCTTAACTTCCGGCAAAGCAGGGTTAGCCAAAGACGCCGAGGTAGCGGCGTGCGTCATCTCGTGCAGGATAGTGTGCACGTTCATACCGGTATTAGCGTCGATGTAGATGGTGTTTGTTTCAGGATCAAACAACCCAGCAGCTTTGCGCCCCACCATCTGGGACAAGTCAGGGCTCACCTGCACCTGCGTCGTGCCCACAACTCCGGCCAACCTACCTGCGATCTGGCGGATACGGTCTACTTGGCTTGTGGAAGCGATGGCGTTCAAGGCGAACTGCAAATCACCACGCTGTACGGCATTACGTACGCTTGGTAGCAACGCCATGTCGAGACCGTGCACCGGATCAACGAGGAGAAATCCAAGTTCGTTCTGGGTGTAAGTAAGCCCGTCGTAAAATTCTTGTACTTCTGCAGGTGAGAGCGCCTTGTTGTCGTTCTGGGTGTCTAGGTAAACGTATTCATCCTTGTTAGGCACTTTACGCTTCTTGAAGCCCATACCAGTCATGTAAGAGTCGAACGCCGTCTGCCCTTTTACGGGCTTAAACGATCCGGTTATCGGGCCGCTTGCTGCACCTTCAACACGTTGGGATTGGTCAAGGGCTGACGGGGCTTGGTAATTTACCTCCGGTGACGCAAGGTAGCGGTTAAGCTGGCTTTTGAGCGCGTTGTCTTCTTTCTGCTGAATACCCTTCATACTTTTAGTCACGCCGATGTAGGCGTCAGACGGGCTGAACTTAGCAGTATCACGGTTGGCTACACGACGTGCGCGGATCATCTCTTGGATGGCACCGTCGGACATGTTTGCGTGTACCCAACGACGTGCGTCCATAGCAGACTTCTGAGTCATACCTTTGTAGAACACAAACTGTGCGGGGGTGTAGTCTTTCGCAACAGACTGCGTAGGGCCAACGACTGCTGTCGCACCGATTTCGGCGAGAGCATCTACGGGCCTGCGGAACCGCTTGAAATACAGTTTAGCAGCTAGGGCTTGTGCATCACCCTTGAGTTCTTTGTCCGAAATATTGAGTAGCTCTACGACGCCCTCTTTGTCCACTGCAGTAGTGACTTCGCCTGCGTCCCGCGGGTCTATCTGGGTGTCATGGTACTCACGAACCTCTGGCTGTTTACCACGGTTGTTCTCAAACACTACATTCAGCTTTGCCTGCGCCTCATCGCTACGAGTAGTCTCGATGGCGCGTATATCTTCTTGCGCTACAGGCGCTGCTTGTACTTGAGCAGGTGCAACACGTGGTGCTGGCGCTACAGGTGCAGGGATGTTTTGGCCCGCTACGCCCGTAACTTGGCCCGGTGTAGCGGCCTGCTGCATAGCAGGTGTGGCCTGCGGGGGGGCTTGTGGGGCTTGTACTGGTGTGACGGGCTCCGCCACTACAGCATCGACTTCTTGTACGAGGTCCGCAACCACTTCTGGCGCTACTTCCTCTAGTGTATCCGGCTGTGATACTGCTGGTACTGGACCCAACTCAGCAGCTCGCCCACTGTCTCCCACTGGTCCTGCGTCAGGTGTTGCAGCTGCGGCGGCACTTCCACCAACGCGGGCTCTTCGTCCGAGCTCTGCCACGCGTTGTGTACCATCTGCATCGCCATCTCTAAGTCCGGCAGTTCCAACTGTAGTTCCTGCTCCCAATTCATCTGTACCTCCTAACAACGTAGCTACACGAGACTTTACGTCAGGTACTCGCTTAACGGCATCGGGGTTAGCCGCATATGCCTCCAATTTAGTTTTGACGTCCGGGTCAGACAGGTCTTTGCCGACCAAGTTAGATTTCTTTTTCGGGTCGCGAATTGTAGACCGCGGCCTAGCACCTAAATCGGCGAGTATCTCATCGGTCACTACAGTCGGAGCTTCTGCAGTGGGCGTCACAGCTGGTGCCGCAACGGTAGGGGAATACTCAGCAACCTTGGCTTTAGCAGTCTTAATTAATTCTTCTGCTTTTGGGCCTTCTTCCGCTACAACAGCTTCCTGTGCAGGGGTTAGCTCCGTGGGATCGGCAGGGGCATCGTCAGCTAGGACAGCGTCAGCCTGTGCCTCTACCGCAGCTGCGGCTTCTTGCTCGGGGGTTTGTTCCGCTACGGGTACGACAGGAGTTGTATCTCCACGCTCTCCGAAACCCGTTGCACGTACACCACCACCGAGTAGACCCCCTGCAATAGCCGCTTCACGGTATTCTGCGATAGCATCCTCGCTGTCTAACTCGAGACCCGCTTGCGCACGTTCTATCATTTGCTGGCCGACTTCAGTCAAGCCCTCAGTGGTAGCACCGCCGGCGGCGCGACCTGTAGTACGGGTAAGTAAGCCCTTCCAACCAGTCATATCCTTGCCGAGGGGTTTAAGCGTACCGCCCAACAAAAGTTTACCAGAAATACTCTCGAGTGCAGCTTGGCCGAAAGTAGCGAGTAGGGCAGTGCCTACGTCTACACTGTCCCTATTACCTGCGGCGACTTCGTCTTCCTGCCGTTGGATGTTGTTACCAAATAGCATCGGCGCTTGCGCTGCACCGTAGGCTGCGAAGCCTAACGCTGACGTGGTTAGTGCACCCGCACCGAGTAGCGGTGCCGCCACAGCTGTAGCACCCGCACCCGCGAGACCTAGGCCGAATTGTGGGATTTGCTCCCCAACAACTTCACCTGCGTAGGTTAACGCGGAGCCAAAACCATCAACGTCGGTAGACTGCATGCGCTCAGGCTGCGTTAGGGACAAGATACCCTGCTCTTGGCGGGCACGTTCTTCTAGCCCTGTGCCGTAGTCTTCAAGGAAGCCGAGCTCGGTCTCTTCGCCAAGGGTGCCGATCGTCTCGCCGAAAGCCTGCTTAACTTGCTTCGTACCGCGCTCGTAGCCACGACCGATAGCAGAGCCGTCGTCAGGGGCTTCAAACTCCCTGCCGAAAACGCTTTGGTACTTCTCGGCGTATGTTTCACGGTCCTGCCGCAAGAAGTCCGAGATAAAAGCATAGTCTTCGTTCGTCGGCGCGTCCCCAGCATGCTCAAAGTTATGGCTGCGTCCCGTTGTAGGGTCGGTGTACTGGTAGATACCCATGGGCTAGTTACCTCTTTTAGGTTGCAGACGGTGCTTTAGTTACGGCTGGAGCCACTGGAGCCGTGCCACCGATAGCTTGACGGACTAGATTACGCCCCGCAGCCATTATAGCTTCTGCCTCCCCTGCAGCATCGGCGTTATCTCCTGCGGCTTCAAGCATATTTTGGCCCGACTTTATAAGGTCGTTGCCCCGAGATAGCATCTGGTTCGCCGATAGGCCACTGCCACTGCCGCCGCGACCACTTCTATTCGCTGCGGACATCTGTGCGTTCCTAAGCGCCAACTCAGCCTGCAGCTTCATCATATCCATCTCATAGGCTTGCTCGCCTTTCTTGGTAGCTGCGTATGCAGCAATACCTGTCTGGCCTGCTTTGCCGAAGTCCCCGGTACTCATCAGCGTAAAGCCAGCCTGTGCCAGCGCCAGCCATTTATCTTGGTTAGCCGCCTTCTCACGCTTCGTGAGCTCTTCACCGACTTTAGCGGTAGTGGCACTCGTAGTACCTGCACCGCCCCCGCCGCTAGTCTTGGTACCACCACCCGCACGCGTCGCTATTTCTGCGGCTCTTTTTGCTTCCGCAGCGGCTTCTTCAGCTGTCTTGAGCGTGCCGATACCACCCGCCGTTACCGGCATACCCATGAGCGTTTCTTCAGCTTCGTCAGCTCTCTTACGTTTCACTTTGTCGTCAAAATCTACGCCGACTTCGAACATACCAGCCACAGTGCGCCCCGCCAGTCCGCCGGCATCAATCGAAGCGCCAATAATAGGGTCGATAACACCAGTAAAAAACGGATGGGCGGCAGTGAAGTCTGCTTCCTTTTTTTTCCGGGCCATCGAACGGTACCCAGTCTCAGGTATTTCGTTTATACGGCGCATACGGCGAGCTTCAGCCTGTCTAGCAATTTCGGCTAGAATTGGCGCATCTGCTGCCACGTCTTGCGCACCGAGAGATGCTCCTGACATCCGGTTTTCTTGGTCAAACTGCTCTCGAGCGAGTCTGTCAGCCGTAGAAGTGAACTCCTCGTCCGATGCTCCTTCATACTGCAACCGACCTCTAGGGCCGAGATCATAGATTTGCTCACGAGGGACAGTCGTATCGCTCTGCTGGAACTCACGCCCACGATTAAGCATGTCAACGATAGCAGGAACGTCACCCCCCTCATAGTCTCTACCGGACAAATACAATCGGCGAGCTTGCTCGTCTGTTAACGCAGATGCGTCTGGTGCGGAGTCCATATCTGATACGGGCATAGGGTTTGCACCGGACCCGGAGGGGGGCTTAACCTGTTGTAACGCTGACGGCAGCTTAATACCGTCAAACTCCGGCGCAATCGGGAAGTACGGGCGGGTGGTCTCGTCAGTTTCAGGGGGTTCAGACATTTCAAACATGCCCCCACCCACAATACCGCCGGGTGTCGGGCCGCTGGTCCTACTAACGTACTCTACGGGTGCGCCTTCAGAGAGAATCCCAGCGTTAGCGGGTAGACCTGCCTGATTTGATAGGGACTTAGCACGTTGGTCTAGTGCGTAGCCCGCACCGAAATCTCCAGCGTCACGTTTCTGCTGTTCTCTAATCATACCCCGAGTAGGGTCGGTAAACATACGCTTGAGGAGGTCGTTCTCTCTCGGAGCTGACATACCTTCGAGTGCGGTATTTTCGGCGTCTTTGGCTACGTTCAGAAAGGACTCCGCCGCAATTTTTAGCGCCTCGGGATCGTCTTTTACCCGCGCGTAGAGTTCTGGTTGCGTCACCTTCAGCTGCGCAATAGCGGACATAGTACCCGCGGAGAGTGCGCCGCCCTCTGCCATACGGGTAGGTTCCTGCACGCTACCAACACCCGTGTTCTGCGTCATGTCAGTCTGCGGAGCTAGGGACTGCGCAATACCGGCAATGCCTTGTTGAGGTACGCCCGCGCCGTTCACTGATTCTTGGGCTACAGTAGGCTGCATGAGCCCTTCTTGCCTTTGCGCATCCGCACGCATACGTTTGCGGCGATCTATCTCACCCAAGACCATGAACTGGGGCGCAGACCCTGACGGCCTCTGCATTTCCTGTATCAGCTGATCTTCAGAGAAGTTCTTCAGTTTGTCCTGCGTGTCGATCATATTCAGCATTATTGGAACGCCTTGTATAGAGATAGCCCAGAAAGACCGGCACCGACTGCTTGTTGGAACGCACCGGGCTGCTGTGTTGGCACAGTAGAAGTACCAGCGTACTGTGATGTACCCGTCGCAGCGATAGGTTGGCCAGAAAGAATACCAGTCATGTTACCGATTTGCTTCGCGGTATAGCCCTGCGCCTCGAGGAAGTTCTGGTAATCCAGATCGAGTTCCGCCTGATCTTCGCCTTGTATATCTTGGCCGACACCTTCGCGCAGCTGCTCGTTCTGGATGTCCGTTTGGCGTCCTAGCTCCCCAAGACGGGTAAGCTCGGAACCAAGCCCTTGACCTAGTTCCAATGCCGCGAGACCTTGACCTGAACCGAACTGACTTGCCGCTTCGGTACCAGTCTGCACCCGTCCAAGTTCAGCAGCGCGGCGCTGCTCCGTAGTCATCAATGCAGCTCTATCGGCACCGAACTGTTTCGAAGCGTCCTCGTAGGCTTTCTGCTGGCCCGTAGCTTGGATAGTTGACATGCGGTCAAGTAACCCTTGCTCCGCCACCCCTTGCTGCACTGCTTGGCGGGAACCACCGAAGGCACCGGCCTGTACAGCCTGCGCATCGCGAGAGCCTTGTAGACGGTTAAAGTCGCTAACAGCCCGGTCTTTTTGCACGTCCAGCACGTTCTGCTGGTACGGCGACATGTACTGGGAGACTGCATCACCAGTGAAAGTTTCTGGGTCTCCGTAACCGAACGCTGAGTAGTCACCGCCAGCGTAGTCCCCAAGCTCCGTAGCGCGACCCATACCCATCGCGGCGTAATCCTGTGCGGCACCGAGCCCAGCAACACCTGTACCGGTTATACCCAGCATGTTTTCGCGAGACGCAGTTACGTTAGGGTCGGTTGCAGCAAACCTGTCACCCGTGTAGGCTTCGTACGGTTTAGCGTACTCCGCCTCTGCTTTAGCGATGTTCCGCTCAAAGTAAGGCTTCGCCCATGCAGGTAGGTCAGAACTAGCGCTGCCGCCTGTTGTAGTCGTGTTGTTTACTGTTTTGGTACCACCACACATGGGTCAGCTCCTTGCTTTAATTACGTGCCATGTACTGCTGCATAGTCTTAGGCGCAGTACTTTCGGCTTTGTTTACAGCGTCGAGGAACCCGCCACCGTACTTCTTCTCAAGGGCATCGGCTGTCTTCTTGCGCAATACAAACTCCCCATCTGCGAGTAGCACGTCTTGCTGGCCCTCTAGAGACGCAGGTACTTTATCGTCCACGCCAGAACCGTCGCCCGGCCCACGAACTTCGCCCGCTTCACCATTAGCAAAACGATCCACTGTATCGTCGAACTCGCCCGACTGCACTTTGTCTACTAAGTCCCGTAGGGCTTCTTCACCGTAGTTGGCTAGAAACTGACCCAGTACCATAGAGGACTGTTCTTCTGACATCTCACCCTTTACGGCGCTAACCGCATCGGAGATCATGGTCTTCTCGTTACCGCCTTCTGGTGGGGCCACAGTAAGCTCGCCGCCTTCGGCCATACCCGGAACCTGCTGACTGTCCCGATAAGCAAGCAGCTGTGCGTACGTCGGGTTGCTAAGGAACTGCTGAGACACGGGGTCGTTAGGGTCGTAATTAGAGTTAGGTACGGGTTGGAACCCGCCTCCACCTGCAGCAGCACTCATAGCTGATGGGCCTACTATGCCACTGTTAACTGCCACTGTAGGTGTGGTTACGGTCGGCGCGTTGCGGGCTATATCGTCGGTAGAACCCATCTGCGCTTGTAGCTCTTGCTGCTCCCGCTGGGCGTCTAACCGCGATTTCGGGCGGGTATCCCCCATACTTTCCGGCCCTCGGGCTTGGAAAAGACCTTTGAGGCCACTTGCCGCGTCGGAACCGGTACCTACAAGCCCCTGCATAGTCTTACCTTTGGTAAGCTCGTTTATAGCAAGGTTGCCAACTAGACCGGGAATACCGCCGGTAGCTGCACCCAAAAGTGCCGAACCGATGCGGCTATTATACATGTCGTTAGTGTCAGCGCGAATCTGCATAGCGTTGCCGTCTTGGCCGTAGATCGTAGACGTCTTGGGAGTAACCGTGCTTCCGCTGTCGTCCTTATAGGCTGCAGTGGAAGCGTAAGTGTTTCTGCCCGAATCGGTTAGCCGACCGTCGACGTAACTCATACCGTCCCCCGGCGAGAAAATGTTCGCTAAGGTCTCTTTGAAGCTGTTGCCAGAGCCGGAATCGTTGTCATTGCCGGAATCGTTTGCAGACCCTACACCACCACCACCACACATATATAGAGACCCTTCTCTTCAAACTGTTGAGCTACAGTACAACATGTAGCTTGTAATTTCCACCCACAACATCATATCCCAGCTTCTGCAGCATGGTGCCAGTCTTATCGGCACTAAGCCCGCTAGATACCCCCACGTATATCTCCGCAGCGCCACGTTCTTTCGCCCAGCTTTCGAAGGCGCGCAGCAACTGCAGTCCCATCCGAGAGCCCCTGCTTTGTGGGGAGACATACCACAGTGTGTCAGAAGCTATCAAGTCCGTGCCGAAGTAATGCTCTTCAATAGAACCAAGAAAGACACCGTTAAGGGTGCCTTTGCTAGTACCAACGCAAGAAAACGAGGTCTTAGGGTTGATGATGTGGTTATACAGCAGTCGCCCCATCTTGTTTTCGTCGTAATCGAAGCGGCGGTACACACTTTCTTGGTGCATGCCT
>TARA_R110000850_G_scaffold164262_7_pt1 | contig 18375 bp, 13 predicted proteins | sample TARA_R110000850 | Tara Oceans TARA_R110000850 (sample SAMEA4397586) | marine metagenome | biome: Polar Biome; feature: [SRF] surface water layer (ENVO:00010504); material: water (ENVO:00002006), including particulate matter (ENVO:01000060) such as... | depth 5 m | reverse complement strand
CCGGCCGGCATCGCCGGCTCCAGCGTGCCCGCGATGCATGTCCCGATGGCGGCGCGATCGGGAGTCTCGGCGATACGCCCGGCAGACAATGTGGATGCCGCAAACCGCGCCGCACTGCGGGAACCGGGCAGCCACAACTATCTGAATGCCGTTCAGGTCTACCCGTACAGCGCAGGCGCACTTTATCGGGTTTTTGCAGCGCCCGAACGGGTGACCGATATCATGCTCGAGCCCGGCGAGACCCTTATCGCCGTCGCTGCCGGCGATACCGTGCGCTGGACGGTCGGCGATACGGCGAGCGGCGCGGGGGAGACGAGGCGCACGCATATCCTCGTCAAGCCGCTTGCGCCGGGTCTCTCCACCAATGTTGTCATCACGACCGACCGGCGCGCCTATCATCTTCTGCTCTCAAGCACAGCGGCGAGCGCGATGACCGCGCTTTCATGGACCTATCCCGAGGATGCGCTGCTGGCACTCCGCCGTGCCGAAGCCGCCGCCGCGGCGCGGACGCCCGCAGCGCCCGGTCTCATGCTCGAGGATCTGTCGTTCGGCTATACGATCAGCGGCGACAGACCCGTCTGGCGCCCGCAGCAGGTCTTCGACGATGGTCGCCAGACCTTCATTGCGTTCGCGCCGGCCATTGCGGTGAGCGAGGCACCGCCACTCTTCGTGCTCGACGCGAAAGGCAGCGCCATGCTCGTCAACTACCGGATGGCAGGCCGCTATTATATCGTCGATCGCCTGTTCGACGTCGCTGAACTGCGGCTTGGCGAAAAGCCCCAGACCATCGTGCGGATCGCGCGCGACGGCCAGACCGGCAAGCGACGGAGGCCGTCATGACGCCGGACACGGTAGAAGCGGCAAGCGAAGTCGCGCCGCAGTCGCCCAAGCTTGACCCTGAAACGCTCGTACTGCGCGGGCGGCCGCCACGTGTCGTCCGGTTCAGGCGCGGGGTCATCATCGGCCTCGTCGGTGTGGGGGCCTCACTTGTCCTGGCGGCGCTCTGGTTCGGGCTCGAACCGGCACAGCCGGCGCGCAGCGATCCGGTCGATCTTCCTTTGCGCCCGCGGCACGAGCGCGTCGCCGATGTTCTCGCTGGTGCACCGAAGGATTATGCGGAGATCCCCGTGCTCGGGCCGCCGCTTCCCGGTGACCTTGGCAGGCCCATTCTGGCGCATCGCCGGTCGGCGGGGCTGGAGTCCGAAGCCCCGTTAGCCCCGGCTTCAGACGCTGCTGCCGCCGAAGCAGAGCGACGTGCGGCCGAGTTGCAGGCGGCGCGGGCTTCGGGTGTCATGGTACGGCTTGAACAGTCCGGAAGATCGGGCACCGGAATAGCGGTGGGGGGCGACGCTTTATCCGGACCGGCGCCCGCCGAGCCCGGGGATCCGGGCAGCCCCGGTATCGAAGGTCGTGCCGACGCGCGGGCGAAGACAAACGGGCGCGCGCTTCCGCAAGCTCTTGTGCCGCCCGGATCGCCTTATACGCTGAGCGCCGGCAGCGTCATTGCCGCAAGCCTGCTCACCGGTTTGAACTCCGACCTTCCCGGTCTCGTCACAGCGCAGGTGACCGAAGGTGTCTACGATACAGCGACTGGACGCGTTCTTCTCATTCCGCAGGGCGCGCGGCTTGTCGGACGCTACGATAATTCGGTCGCTTTCGGACAGAGCCGCGCGCGTGTCGTCTGGGAAAGACTGATCATGCCGGGCGGTGCTTCTGTCGCGCTCGGCAACATGCCCGCCACGGATACTGCCGGCTACGCAGGCATCAGCGACAGCATCGACCGGCACGGAGGCACGCTCCTCAAAGGCGTTCTGCTCTCCAGCCTGCTCGGGGTTGGCGCCGAGCTCAGCATTGAGGGTGAAGACGATCTTGTTGAGGCGCTCCGCGAGTCCGCACAGCAGGGTACGGCGCGCGCCGGCGATCAGGTTGTGGCGAAAGCGCTCGGTATCCAGCCAACGCTGACCGTGCGACCCGGCTGGCCACTTCGCGTCCTCGTGCACGAGGATCTGATCCTTTCGCCATGGGAAGGAGGGGAGCGATGATCAGGCTTCCGAAGCTCCCGGACAGGACGCCGGTCAAACTTGCGATCACGATTATGCCGGATCTCGATGAAAAGCTGCGTGAATATGCCGGTTTTTACAAAGATTTTTACGGCAATGAAGAGTCCGTTTCGTCTCTCGTTCCCGCAATCCTCGAGGCTTTTCTCGAAGGAGATCGCGAATTTTCAAGGAGAAGGAAGAAACTGGGCGCTAAGTGATTTTATTGTTGGGAAAATATCGAAAAATTTTTCGAAAATATTCGAGATATTTGTTCTTTATATTACTTTTTTACTGTCTGGACTGTGGGAAAGCATCGGAGCATCGTGGTGCGAACGCGTCACCCTCGTAGGAAAATTGGCGGCAGAAAGGTGAAATCGACACCGCCGCACGAGGGTCTTTGCGCTTTGGTACGTCATATGGCGCGAGTAGCGGCCGAACGCGACTACGGCCAGCTGCTCGAACACGGTGTTCAACCCGGCAGACCAGGTGAAGATGACCATGAAAAGAGCAGCAATTTACGCAAGGTACTCAAGTGATTTGCAAAGCGATGCATCGATCGAGGATCAGGTGCGGGGAGGCAGGGAGTTTGCGCTGAGAAACGGCTGGGATGTAGCCGAAGCGCGCATTTACACCGACCATGGCATGAGCGGCGCCAACATGATGCGCCCCGGACTTCAGATGCTGCTCATCGACGCGCAGGCGGGAAAATTCGACGTTGTCGTGGCCGAGGCGCTCGATCGCCTATCCCGCGACCAGGCCGATGTCGCCACCATCCGCAAGCGATTGCTGTTCGCCGAAGTCGACATGCACACGCTGTCGGAAGGCGAGATCAGCGAGCTTCACATTGGCCTTAAAGGCACAATGAATGCCCTGTTTCTGAAGGATCTGGCGATCAAGACGCGCAGGGGTCAGCGCGGGCGCGTTGAGAGCGGAAAGTCGGGTGGCGGACTGCCCTACGGCTACCGCATCAAATCCGTCGGCGAGTTTGAGATCGATGCCGCCCAAGCCGTGGTGGTTCAGCGTATCTTCAAGGAATATGCTGACGGCGTCAGTCCTCGCCGGATTGCGGCGATGCTCAATCGCGAGGGTATCGCGAACCCGTCCGGTGCAGGCTGGACGCAGTCGACGCTCAACGGCAATGCGAAACGCGGAACCGGCATTCTCAACAATGAGCTCTACAACGGGCGCCGGATCTGGAACCGCACGCGCAAGGTCAAGGATCCTGATACGGGTGTGCGGCTGTCGCGGGAAAACCCGCCGGAGGAATGGGTCGTCCACGACGTGCCCGAACTTCGCATTGTGGACGAGGCTCTCTGGAACAGGGCAAAGGCGCGGCAGGAGCGCATGCAGCATTCGTCCTTCACCCTTCAGGACAAGCGGCGGCCCCGGAACCTGCTATCGTTCCTTCTGAAATGCGGCGAGTGCGGCGGCGGATTCAGCAAGTCGGCACGTAATCACTATGGATGTTCGACATCCCAGAACAAAGGGACCTGCCGCAACTCGCTGCGGATCAGGCAGGACGTGCTCGAAGGTGCAGTGCTCACGGCGCTTAAACAGCACCTGATGCGTCCCGAACTCTGTGCCGAGTTCTGCCGCGAGTACATGGAGCATGTGAACCGGCTGCGCTCCGAACGAAATGCGACGATCAACGCCTGGCAGGCCGAACGGGACCGCCTGCAGGGACGTCGGGACAGGATCGTGAAGGCCGTCGGAGATGGCTACACGAGCGAGGACATGAAGAACGAGTTCAATGCGAACTTCGCGCGTCGCAAGGAGCTTGATCGGCTTTTGAGCGAAACGCCGCGGGCGCCGGTGTTGATGCACCCATCGATGTCCGAACGTTATCGGACCGAGGTGACCGAACTGACGCGACTGCTTGGATGCAGCGACCGCAGAACCGAGGCAGCGGACGCGCTGCGATCCCTTATCGACAGGATCATCCTCACCCCGAACGAAGACAGAACCGGGCTTGTGGTCGACCTTCACGGCGACCTCGCAGGCATCATCAACCTCGCGGCCGATCGTGACGGCAAGCGGCGGGGCACGGCACTCGATGCGCTCACGCTCGACGCACTGAACCGTTTTCGTATCAATGCAATGCAGGAAAACGTTCAGCGCGCCTCTCAGAGGAGGGTCGGTCGCGTTGCGAAATGTCAGGAAAGGTTGGCTCCCCGGGCCTGATTCGAACAGGCGGCCGTCCGATTAACAGTCGGATGCTCTACCGCTGAGCTACCGGGGAACATGGTCAGGGCGCGGCGTATAACAGTGCCGGTTTCGGCTGCCAAGCCCTGAATGCACGCCCCGTGCGGTGCGTGCTTCAGGTCAGGAACTGTTCCATCGTGATGCGGTCGTCGAGTGCGTATTCGGGGTCGAACAGCAGCTCGAGCGTGATCGAGCGGTCGGTGCTGATACGCACGACGTCAACATCGCGCACCTCAAGCTGGTCGGCAACCGCGCTCACCGGGCGCTTTCCGGCCTCCAGCATCCTGAATTCCACCACCGACGCATCGGGGATCAGCGCGCCGCGCCAGCGGCGGGGGCGGAAGGGGCTGATCGGGGTCAGCGCGAGGAGGTCGGACTGGAGCGGCAGGATCGGGCCGTTCGCCGAGAGGTTATAGGCGGTGGAGCCCGCAGGCGTCGCCACCAGCACGCCGTCGCAGGTGAGTTCGGACATGCGCACGCGCCCGTCGATGGCGATCTCGATCTTGGCGGCCTGCCGCGTCTCGCGCAGCAGCGAGACTTCGTTGATCGCGGGGGAAACGATGCGGTCGCCGCTGATCGTGCGCGCATCCATTTGCAGCGGGTGCAGCTTGAAGGCGCGCGCGTTGGCGATGCGTTCGGCGATGCCGTCCGGGCTGTATTCGTTCATCAGGAAACCGACCGTGCCGCGGTTCATGCCGAAGACGCTTGCGGGGCGTCGCCGATGGAGCACGGCGTGGAGCGTCTGCAGCATGAAGCCGTCGCCGCCGAGCGCGAGAATGATGTCGGCCTCCGCCTCGCTCGCCCAGTCGTAGAGCGGCAGGATCGCCGCTGCGGCCTCGCGGGCGGCGGGGGTGGGCGAGATGGCGAGCGCCACCTTGCCGGGCAGCTTGTCGTTCATCCGCCGGTCACGCTCATGTGGCGGGGGACGGCGGCGCGGGGGCCGCCCCGTCCGATGACGAAATCGTGGCCCTTGGGCTTGCGCGTGATGGCCTCGGCGATCGCGGCGTCAAGGTCCGCGTCGCAGGGCGAGCGGCGCACGGCAGCGCGCAGGTCTGCGCTGTCTTCCTGCCCCAGGCACATGTAGAGCCGCCCCGTCGCGGTCAGCCGTACGCGGTTGCAGCTTTCGCAGAAATTGTGGGTGAGGGGGGTGATGAAGCCGATCCTGCGGCCCGTCTCCGCGACCTCGACATAGCGCGCGGGGCCGCCCGTCACATAATCGGTTGGTCGGAACGTGAAGCGCTTCGCAAGCTCCGCGCGCACGATGGAAAGCGGCAGGTAGTGGTCGGTGCGGTCTTCGTCGATCTCGCCCATCGGCATCGTTTCGATGAAGGCGAGGTCGTGCCCCTCGCGGCCGCACCAGGCTGCCATGTCGCCGAGTTCGTCCTCGTTGATGCCGCGCAGCGCCACCGTGTTGATCTTGATCGCGAGCCCGGCGGCCTTTGCGGCGGCGATGCCGTCCAGCACGCGTGGCAGCTCGCCCCAGCGCGTGATGCGCCGGAAGCGGTCAGCGTCGAGCGTGTCGAGGCTCACGTTCACGCGGCGGACGCCTGCGGCAGCGAGCGCTTCGGCGTGCTTTGCAAGCTGGTTGCCGTTGGTGGTGAGCGTCAGCTCGTCGAGACCCCGCCCCAGATGCCGCGCGAGCGAGTCGACAAGGCTCACGATACCGCGTCGCACCAGCGGCTCGCCGCCCGTCAGCCGCACCTTGCGCACGCCGCGCCGGATGAAGGCGGATGCGATGCGGTCGATCTCTTCCAGGCTCAGCACTTCGGACTTCGGTAGGAACTGCATGGTTTCCGCCATGCAGTAGGTGCACCGAAAATCGCAGCGATCGGTCACGGAGACGCGCAGGTACGTCACCGCCCGCCCGAAGGGGTCGATCAGCGGGCTTTGCCCGGCCGTCTCTACGCTTTCGTCCTGCATCGTCATCCAGAGTTAGTCGTGCCGGGGGCGGGCGGCAAGGTTTGCCGTGATGGTGCGCGGCGCTGGCCTTTGCAGGGCGCCGTGATAGTGTTACAGGCGCTGCGAGTTCCACACGAGGTGAAATGCACGGCTCATCGCTTTCTGCGCCCGTCTTTCTCGCCTCATTCCGCTACCGGCGCGAAGCGCAGGATGCCATTGAGGCGACAGGACGTCCGGTTATCGTCAGCCTCCGGCCCGACGATGCAGCCCGTCGCTATGCCGCGTCGGAAGCGCTGATTGCCATTGTCGACGCGCGCGGCGCGCTGCAACGCGGCCTCCAGCAGGTTGAGCAGCTTTCGCAGGCGGTGCAGGAGCGGCGCGGCGGTCTTCTCGTGCTCTTGTCGCGCAGCGATGCAGCCTCGCTCGGCGATGTCTATACGGCGGGCGCCACGCATTATTTGATCAGCCCGTTCGGCGGGTCGGAGCTTGGCCAGTCGCTGCGCTTCGTCGAGCGCTCGATCCGGCGGATGCAGAAGACGAGCGCCGAGGCGGCCGTGGCCTCCGCGCAGGCCTCGATCGGCGGCACGGCGCGCTGGGAATGGAGCGTTGGCGACGATTTCGTCCGTATCGGCCCGCCGCTCGCCGTGCTCATCGGCGATCCGCCCCACACCGACCGGCTTTCGCTCGACGATGCGTTCCTGCGGCTCGATCGGCGGGCGCGGGCGCAGGCGCGTCGTGCCGTTCGCCGCATCTGGCAGGCGGGCATCCCCGGCGAGGTCGAGCATCGCCTCATTCTCGATGGTCGGCCGCATACCTATGTTCACCACATCAGGCCGACGCGCGACGCTGCGGGCAGTGTGATCGGGCTCACCGCCACGGTCGAGGATTTGGATTCAACGCTCATCGAGCGTCGGCTGTCCGCGCATTTCGACACGCTGACCGGCCTTGCGAACCTCCGCCACGCCCGTGTGTGGGTGGATGAAAAGCTGAACACGCGCGCCGGGCACAACCCCGCGTGCATCGTCGTGATGTTCGCGATCAGCCGCTTCGATCAGGTCAACGCCGCCTATGGCCGCGCGGTTGCGGATTCGCTGCTGCAGGCCGTGGGCCGCCGCCTGCGCCGCCTGCTCAACGACCAGACCGCCGAAAGCGAGCTTCCCGCGCGTCTGGGCGGTGCCGAGTTCGCTGTCGCTTTTGCGGGACCGATCACGCTCAATCAGGCCGTGTTCTTCAGCCAGCGCATCGGCAAGGGCTTCGAAAAGCCGTTCATCGTCGGTGGGCGCGTCATCCACCTGTCGTGCCGTCTCGGCATCGCAGCGAGCGACGAGGAGGTGACGACCGCGGACGAGCTGTTCCAGCGCGCGAGCGCTGCGCTCTCCAGCGCCAAGGAACTCGATCCCAACAGCTTCCAGGTCTTCCTTTCCGACGAGCACGGCAACCCGGCGCGCTTCGCCAGTCTGGAGGCGGATCTGCGCGCGGCGGCGGAGCGGCGCGGCCTCAGCCTGCTCTATCAGCCGCAGGTCGATATCGTCACCAACCGCATCGTCGGCGTCGAGGCGCTGGTGCGCTGGGAGCATCCGCTCTACGGCGTGCTTCCCGCCGAAACCCTGTTCGCCATCGCCGAGCGCGCCGAGTTCGGCACCCGGCTCGGCGAACAGATCATGCGTCAGGCGTGCGGCGAAGCGGCGGCGTGGCCCGAGCATCTGCGCGATCTCAGGCTCTCGATCAACGTCACGGCGGCGGACATGCGCGCGGCCGATTTCGAGCGCATTGTCGCGGAATCGCTTGCAGACAGTCACTTCCCCCCGTCGCGGCTGACGCTTGAGGTCACCGAGGGCGGCCTCGTCGAGGATCTGGAGCACGCATCGGAAATTCTCTCGAAGCTCAGGCACCGGGGCATCAGCGTCGCCATCGATGATTTCGGCACCGGCTACTCGTCGCTTGCCTACCTGAAGTCGCTGCCGCTCGATATCCTCAAGGTCGACAAGAAGCTCGTCACCGATCTCTCGGGCTCGACGCGCGACCGCGTTATTGTGCGCGGCGTCGTCGATATGGCGCGTTCGCTCGGCATGGTCGTCGTCGCGGAGGGGGTCGAAACCGAGAGCCAGCTCGAAACGCTCGTGCGCGAAGGCTGCAACTGGTATCAAGGCTATCTGTGCAGCCCGCCGCTCGCGCTCGGCGACCTTCCGGGGTTCGTGGAAAACTGGCAGCGCGCCCGCGCCGCTTGACCAATCCTTAACTGCCGTCGCTTAGAAAGCTCTGTGTTAACGCTCTAACAGGGGGCAGGCTGGTTCGTGCAGGCCAATCGCGTACTCGTTGTCGGCAAGGATGAAGCGCACGCGAAAGCGGGCGTCGCGAAGATCGCGGCCGACAAGTTCACCCAGGTGCAGGCCACCTCGTGGATGGAAGCGATCCCGCTCGCGTCGAGCGGGCGCTACCAGCTTGTCATCGTGCTTGCGGGCGCGGAAATCGGCATCGCCGCCGTCACCACCTTCGCGCGCAGCGCCGAGCGGTGGGCGCAGCGCGAAGGCATGATGCTCGTCGCGCTCACTGAAGACGGCACCGCCGCGCTTCACCGCGATCTCCAGCATGCAGGCTTCGACGACATCATTCACCGGCCAATGCATCCCAAACAGGTCGCAAGCCGCATCGCCATACTGCTGCGCCTCTCCACGATGCGCCGCGAGCTTGCCCGTCGCCAGGCGACCGCGCGCGGTTTCACGAGCGGCGACGGACTGTTCCTCGCGCCTGCCGAGCCGGTGATCGCAAGCCGCCGGGCATCCGTCCTGCTCATTCAGTTCGATCAGAGCGCACACTGCGCCGAACAGTTCAACCGCGCCGTGCGGTCCTGCACCGAGGCGACGATTTGCGACGATCCCGAGGCGGCGCGTGCGCTGCTTTATCGCGGTGGTCTCGATGCCGTGCTGCTCTGCTCGGCGGTCGATCCCAAGAGCGCCATCGATTTCGTGGACCGAATGCGCCGCGTGCCCGCGCTCTACAATCTCCCCGCGCTGCTCGCGACGCCGGACGTCGAGAAGCTTGACCTCGATATGGTGTTCAATGCGGGCGTCACCGATGTCGCGCCGACCTGCCTGTCGAGCGAGCAGCTCTCCGTGCACCTCACCTCGTTCAAGCGGCTCGAGGCGCTGCGCGCCGCGCTTGCCGCGCGCTATGCGCAGCATGTCGAGATGGTCATTCGCGACGGGCTCACCGGATTTGCGGGCCACGGCTTCGGCATGGCCCACCTGCAGTCGACCTTGCGCGACTGCACCGAGCTTTCGCTTCCCGTGGCCGTGGCCGGGCTCACGATTGAGAACCTCGACGAGATCAATGCCACGCACGGCTATCTCGCGGGCGACATCGTGATGCGCCGCGTCGGCGACACGGTCCGCCGGTGCATCCGCGGCGAGGATATGGCGACGCGCCTGTCGGGCAGCCGCATCCTCGTACAGTTCCCGGACACGCGCTATGCAAGCGCGAATGTCGCGATCCGCCGCCTTGCGAACGTTTTGCGGTTACAGAAGATCGATCTGCCGGGCGGTGCTTCCACTGCGCTCAGGATCGGCTACACTCTCGCCTGCTGGGATGGCGATGCCGACGCGCGTAGCCTTGTTGCGTCGCTGAAGGCGCGGAAGGTCGCGGTCGCCGCCTGATCCGGCTCCCATGCGGGAGGCTTTTCATGGCGATTACCATTGATGTCATTTCGGATTTCGTCTGCCCGTGGTGCTGGATCGGCAAGCGCCATCTCGATACCTTCGCGAACGAGGCGGACATCGCGTGCCGCTGGCACCCCTATCTGCTCCATCCGGACATGCCCGAAGGCGGTGTCGACCGCGCGGCGTTCGTCCGTCAGAAGTTCGGCAGCGACGCGCGTGCGAAGGAACTGGGAGCGGGTGTCACTGCCGCTGCGAAGGGCGTCGGCCTCGATATCGATTACAGCCGCGTAGAGCGCGTGCCCGATACCCGCGATGCGCACCGCCTCGTGCGCTGGGCGGGCGGGCAGGGGCGAGCGGACGCTGTCGCCGAAGGCTTGTTCCGCGCCTATTTCAGCGAAGGCCGCGATATCGGGGATGCGGCTGTCCTCGCGGATATCGGCGCCGCGGCGGGCATGGACCGCGCCATTCTTGAAGGGCTTCTCGCCGGCGATGCCGACCGGGACATCATCGATGCGCAAGCGGACCGGGCCCGTTCGATGGGCGTCAGCGGCGTGCCCACGCATATCTTCGCCAACACGGTCGCCGTGGTCGGCGCCCAGCCGATCGAAGCGCTGCGGCAGGCGGCGGAACGCGTGGCGGCCGCCGGGACAGGCCCTGGCGATTGATTGCGTCGGCGGATCGCCCGCCGACACGGAAATCAGGCGTCCTTGCCGGCCTTTTTCGTTTCCGCGGCAAGCTTGGCGTGCCAGGGCTGGGCGAGCCCGTGATACAAGCGTTCCTTGCAAACGAGGCGTGACGTGCCGTGCGCGATCAGCGCCGCCGTGAACAGCGGAAGAATGAGGCCCCGGCTCGCGGTCGCCTCGACGATGATGATAACGGCGGTCAGGGGAGCCCGAACGACGCCCGTGAAATAGGCGACCATGCCGAGCAGCACCACCGCTCCGCCCGGCTCGTCGGGGAAAATCGCTTTCAGGATGGCGCCGAGTCCTGCGCCGGCCGACAGGGACGGGGCAAAAATGCCGCCCGGTATGCCTGCAACGGCGGTTGCCAGCGTCGCGATCAGCTTGGACGGGCCATACCAATAGGGCGTCTCCGTGCCTTCGATGATGCCGTGCGCGGCTTCGTATCCCGTGCCCCAGGTCAGTCCTGTCGAGACGCCGGTGAGCGCGACGACGGTGCCGCAAAGCAGCGCCCAGCGCACTGGCTGGTCCCGCATCGCCGGTATCCAGCGGTCCTTGTATCGGTCGATGTCGAGCATCATGCGCGCGAACAGCCCCCCGGTCAGCCCGCCGACGATGCCGGCGATGGGGGCGACGCGAAGCGCGCCGCTGAAATGCATGGTCTGCCGGACGAAGCCGAAATAGACATAGTCCCCGGCAAGGCCGAGGCTGACCATGCCTGCGATCAGGATCGTGGTCATCGCCAGCAGCGCCATGCGCTGCTCATAGGCGTCGGCGAGTTCCTCGATCGCGAAGGTGAGACCGGCAAGCGGCGTGTTGAACGCGGCGGCGACACCCGCCGCGCCCCCGGCGATGATGACGGAAGCGCGCAGCGGCACCTGAAGCAGGCGGTGATACCCGGCCATGATCGCTGCGGAGATCTGCACGGTCGGGCCTTCACGGCCGACCGAGCCCCCGACGAGGAGCGCCGCGACGGTCAGGATCAGCTTCATCACCGCCGCCCGCACCATGATCCTCAGCTTTCGCAGCGCTTCCAAAGTGAACGTGTTTCCCCGGAGACAGTGTGCAGGATGGATTGCCGTCTAACGGCAAATGCAGCGCCGGGGCAAGAAAAGGGCCGCCCGCGCGTCGGCGGGCAGCCCGCGTTGGTTCAGCTCATCCGGTGCAGAGCGCAGAGCTTGTTGCCGGAGGGATCGCGCAGATAGGCAAGGTAAAGCTTGCCGAAGCTGCCTTCGCGCACGCCGGGCGGATCTTCGCAGGTCGTGCCGCCGTTCGCCACGCCCGCGGCGTGCCAGGCGTCGGCCTCAGCCAGCGTTTTTGCGGCGAAGCCGATCGTCCCGCCATTGGCGCAGCTCGCAGGTCCGCCGTCGATCGGTTGCGTCACGGCGAAGATGCCGCTCTGCGTCACGTAGAAAATGCGTCCCTTGTCATCCATTGTGCCCGGCGGAACGCCGAGTGCGCCGAGCGTCGCGTCGTAGAATGTCTTGGCGGCGGCCGTGTCGTCCGCGCCGACCATGATGTGACTGAACACCTCTTCTCTCCTCCTCGAATGCCGCAGGGGAATGCGGCTTCGGGCGAACTGATCGCATGGGGTCCGTGGCGCATCAAGATATCACTACCGGCAGTCGGAATTCAGGTTGTGCTCGACACGGCCCCCCCCAAACTGTGAAAAGCGGGCCGCGTTCAGTTCGGTACGCGAAAATCCGGCATTCGACAGGAGAAATTCATGCGCTTCACTCTTGCTCTGCTGCTGGCCTGCGCCACGCCGCTCGCTTTTGCCCCTGTTCCGGCGATCGCGCAGACAGCGCCTGAAAATGTCCAGGATGCGGCGCTGCTCCAGTTCCTCGACCAGGCGTTTGACGAGCGCGTGAGCCTCCAGCCCGAAACCTTGACGCAGCTCGGACTCAAGACCGACAACGACCGGCTCAATGACTACACGGATGCCGCTGCGGTACGCGAGCAAGCGCTTGCGGAGCGCCAGCTCAAGGAGATGCGCGCGCGCTTCCGGCCCGAGCAGCTCAGCAAGCGCGCGCAAATAAGTTTCCGCCTCTTCGAATATGATGTTCAGCGGAGCCGCAAGGCTTTCGCGTTTCGAAAACTGCGCTTCCCGGTCACGACCAACGGCAGTCCGGCGGGCGACATCCCGGTGCTTCTCATCAACAACCACAAGGTCGATACCGTGGCTGATGCGGAGGCCTATATCGCCCGCCTGCGCGATACCGAGCGCGTGATGCGGGAGGTTGCGGCAACCATGCGGGCGCAGGCCGCGCAGGGCGTTGTTCCCAACACGGTGAATTTCGCGCCCGCACGCGCCGACGCCGGCAAAGTCCTCGTCGGAGCGCCGTTCGACAGCGGTCCGGATTCAACGCTGATGGCCGATTTCCGCAAGAAGGTCGGCGCTCTGGGTGCCCCGCCTGCGGTGAAGGAGAAGCTTCTTGCCGATGCAAGCGCGGCGCTGACGGGCCCGCTCCGCACCGGCTACGACGTGCTGATCGCTGCGATCGACGAGGTCGCGCCCCTGTCGAAAGGCAATTTCGGGGTCTGGAGCCTGCCCGGCGGCGATGCCTATTACGCAGACCAGCTTGAAAGCGCGACGACGACGAACCTCACGGCGGATCAGATTCACGCGCTGGGGCTGAAGCAGGTTGCGGCGATCCGGCAGGAGATGGAGGCGATCAAACGCGAGGTTGGGTTCGATGGCACGCTCAATCAGTTCTTCGATCACATCCGCACCGATCCCGAATTCAAATATCCCAATACCGATGCGGGCCGCGAAACCTATCTGAAGGATGCGCGGGCAGTGATCGCGTCGGTGATGGACGTCGCACCGCGCTACTTTAGTGTGCTGCCCAAGGCCGCGCTGGAGGTGCGTGCGGTGGAAAAATGGCGCGAAGCGACCGCGCCGACCGCGTTTTACAACCAGCCCTCGGCAGACGGCTCACGGCCTGGCATCTACTACGTCAATCTCGTTGACATGAACCAGACGCAGAAGGTGCAGGTCGCCGGAATCTCCGTGCATGAAGGCGCGCCCGGCCACCACTTCCAGATCGCGCGTCAGCAGGAACTGACGGGCATTCCGAAGTTCCGCATGTTTGGCGGCTACGGCGCCTATATGGAGGGCTGGGGCCTTTATTCGGAAAGGCTGGCGGACGAGATGGGCGCGTACAAAGGCCCTTACGAACGGTTCGGCATGCTCTCGCTTCAGGTGTGGCGGGCGATCCGTCTGGTGCTCGACACCGGTATCCATTCGAAGCGCTGGACGCGCGATCAGGCGATCGCCTATTTTCGCGCCAACAGTTCGGTATCGGATACCGACATCGCGCGCGAGGTCGATCGCTATTTCAACTGGCCGGGGCAGGCGTCGAGCTACATGGTCGGCCAGCTCAAGATCGCGGAACTCCGCGCCCGCGCCGAGCGCGCGCTCGGGCAGCGCTTCGACATTCGCGAATTTCACGAAGCCGTCCTCAGCGAAGGCGCCCTGCCGCTGAACGTGCTCGAGGAACAGGTCGATCAGTACATCGCCGCGAAGCGCCGCTAGCGCATCGTGCGGAAACGTGACGCGCTGATCGGGGACGCTATCCGGCGAGCTTCCCCATCGCGCGCGCCACGTTAAGCCCACCCTGCAGCCGCGATGCCGGGTTCGGCCAGTCGCGGCCGATGAACAGCTTGTGGTCGGGGCGTAGCCTCGCCACCTGCGCGTTCTTCTGCACGAACTCGATCAGCTTGCCGGGTTTCGGGAAGCTGCCGGCGTGGAAGGCGATCAGCGCGCCCTTGGGTCCGGCCTCCAGCTTCTCGATGTTGGCGGCTTTGCAGTGCAGTTTGATTTCAATGACTTTCAGCAGATTGCTGACCTCATTTGGCAACTTGCCGAAGCGGTCGATCATCTCGGCGGCAAACGGCTCCACGCCGGCCACCTCGTCGATGTCGTTGAGCCGCCGATAGAGCGCCATGCGAAGGTTGAGGTCGGCCACATAGCTTTCGGGGATGAGGATCGGCGCATCCACCGCGATCTGCGGGCTGAACGCCTCGCGCGGCCGGTCGAGGCCCGCCGCGTCGGCGCGCGCTGCCAGCATCGCCTCCTCAAGCATGTCCTGATACAGTTCGAAGCCGATCTCGCGGATATGCCCGGATTGCTCGTCGCCGAGCAGATTGCCCGCGCCCCGAATGTCCAAATCCTGCGCGGCGAGCTGGAAGCCCGCGCCCAATGTGTCGAGGTTGGAAAGCACCTGCAGCCGCTTCGTGGCCGTCTCGGTGATCACGTGGTTCGCGGGTGTCGTCAGATACGCATAGGCGCGCGTCTTCGATCGGCCCACGCGGCCCCGGATCTGGTAGAGCTGGGCGAGTCCGAACATGTCGGCGCGGTGCACCACCAGCGTATTGGCGCTCGGAATGTCGAGCCCGGATTCGATGATCGTCGTGGACACCAGCACGTCGTAGCGCTTGTCGTAGAAGGCGGACATGCGCTCCTCGACCTCGGTCGCCCCCATCTGCCCGTGCGCGACGATGAACTTCACTTCGGGAACGTGCGTGCGCAGGAAGTCCTCGATCTCGGGGATATCGGCGATGCGCGGCGTCACGAAGAAGCTCTGGCCACCGCGATAATGCTCGCGCAGCAGCGCTTCGCGCACCACCACCTCGTCCCACGGCATCACATAGGTGCGCACCGCCAGCCGGTCGACCGGCGGCGTTGCGATGATCGACATGTCGCGTAGCCCCGACATCGCCATCTGCAGCGTGCGCGGGATCGGCGTCGCGGTCAGTGTCAGCACGTGCACGTCGGACTTCAGCTGTTTCAGCCGTTCCTTGTGGATCACGCCGAAGCGCTGCTCTTCATCCACGATGACAAGGCCGAGTCGCTTGAAATTGATATTCTTCGATAAAAGTGCGTGCGTTCCGACCACGATATCGACGCTGCCGTCGGCAAGTCCCGCGCGTGTCTGCGCGGCCTCGCCCGCCGGAACCAGCCGCGAAAGATGCCCGATCTTCACCGGCAGTCCATCGAAACGCTCGCGGAAGTTCTGCGCGTGCTGCCGCGCGAGCAGCGTTGTCGGGCAGACCACCGCCACCTGGTTCCCCGCCATCGCGCCCACGAACGCCGCGCGCAGCGCCACCTCGGTCTTGCCGAAGCCGACATCGCCCACGATCAGCCGGTCCATCGGCTTGCCCGCCGCAAGGTCCGCGACCACGTCGTCCACCGCGCGCAGCTGATCGTCGGTCTCGGCATAAGGGAAGCGGTCCACGAACGCCCCGAAAGTAGACGCCTCCGCCTCGAAAACCTTCCCCGGCCGAGTCGCTCTCTCCGCGGCTACTTTGAGTAGTTCGTTCGCAATCTCCCGAATCCGCTCCTTCATCCGCGCCTTGCGGGCCTGCCAACTCGCGCCCCCAAGCTTGTCGAGCGCCACGCCCTCGGAGTCGGAGCCATAGCGCGAGAGAACGTCCATGTTCTCCACCGGCACATACAGCTTGTCGCCGCCCGCGTACGAAAGGTGCACGCAGTCATGCGGGCTCCGGCCCACCTCGATCGTGGTCAGCCCCTCGTAGCGCCCGATGCCGTGGTCCGCGTGAACCACGAGGTCGCCCGGCGTCATCATGGAAATCTGGTCCATGAAGGCATCGGCCTTGCGCGCCCGTTTCACGCGCCGCACCATCCGGTCGCCGAACATGTCCTGCTCGGAAACGAGCGCGACATCGCCTGTCGTGAAGCCGTGGTCGATCGGCAGCACCGCCATCGCAGCGCCGCCGCTCTTGGCGGCACCCAGTGCCTCCTGCCAGTTCTCCACGATATGCAGCGGCCCGAAGCCGTGGTCGGCAAGCAGCGTGTGCAGCCGGTCGCGCGAACCTTCGGTGTAGCTCGCCAGCACCACGCGGTGGCCGCTCTTGTGCAGCGCGGCGACATGTGTGCCGACGGCCTCGTAGATGTTCGCCTGCGCCGCGCGCTCCGGCGCGAAGTCCCGCGCCGCCGTCACGCCGAGGTCGAGCACGGCATCCTCGTCGGGCCGCGCGAAGTGCGTGGCGAGGTGCATCTGCCGCGCGTCCCACTCTGCCTTCGTCAGGTACAGCGCCTCGGGCGGCAGCGGCCGGTAGCTGCCTGGCTCGCGCGTCATCGCGGAAACGCGGTTGCCGTGATAATCGGCGATGGCGGCGAAGCGCTGCTCGGCGGCAAGGCTCGTGCCCTCGTCGCGCACGATGATGTCGGCCGCGCCCAGATAGTCGAACACCGCGCCGAGCCCGTCCTCGAACAGGGGTAGCCAGTTCTCCATGCCCGCGAGCCGCCGCCCGTCGCTCACCGCCTGATAGAGTGGATCGCTGGTTGCGGTTGCGCCAAAGCGATCGACGTAGCCACGCCGGAAGCGCTGGATGCTGTCCGCCGAAAGCAGCGCCTCGGAAACCGGCAGCAGGTCGAAGCCCGCGTTGGTGCCGGTCGTCATCTGGCTGGCGGGGTCGAACAGCCGCAGCGTCTCGATCTCGTCACCGAAGAAGTCCAGCCGCAGCGCGTGCTCGCTGCCTGCCGGGAACAAGTCCAGGATGCCGCCGCGTACAGCGAACTCGCCTGCGTCCATCACCGTATCGGTACGCACATAGCCGTTGGCCACGAGCATTTCGGAGAGCGCGTCACGGTCGATGCGTTCGCCCGGTGCGATGCGGGCCGAGAGCCGGCTCAGCCGCTCGGGCGCCAGCGTCCGCTGGATGAGCGCGTTCACCGTCGTCGCGACAAGCTGCGGCGTCGTCACCGGCCTCAGCAGCCCAGCAAGCCCTGCGACCCGCTCCGCCGCCACGCGCAGCGAGGGCGAAGCGCGGTCGTAGGGCAGCGAGTCCCACGCCGGAACGTACAGCGTCTCCACCTCGGGCGCGAAGAAGTGCGCGGCATCAAGAAGTTGATGCGCGGCAAGGTCGTCGGGCGCGACGAACACTGCGCGCGCGCCCTTCGCGAACGCGGCACGCGCGAGGTCCGCGAGCAGCCACGGCTGGAAACCGGCGGGTGCGCTTGCGAGCGTCAGCGGCGCCCCCACCTTTGCGATCGTCTCGACGTAGTTCTTCACTCCGGCGCCACCATGAAATCGAGCCGCGTCAAAGCGTCGAGCAGCGGCCCATGCCACCGCTCCGGCGCCTCGGCCGTGCCGATCGCCCACGCCATGATCTCCACGTCGTCCTCTTCGAGGAACGCTTCCATCCACGCGATCTCGGCCTCGCCCCAGCCCGCGAGATAGCGGTCGGTGAAGCTGCCGATCATGATGTCGGCTTCCTTGGTGCCGCGGTGCCATGCGCGGAAGTGGAGCCGCCGCCGGCGCGCGTCGAGGGGGTTGGTCATCTGCGCTTTCGCCAATAGCAATGAGACGGAAAGCGCATTTGCGCCTCCCGCTGCATGGGGTTAGTCAGTTCGCGAAGCGAGATACCATGCGGCCCGATATCCTCAACCCCCTGTTCGCGGAAATCGCCGCGCTGAAAGGCGTAGGCCCGGCGCTTCAGCGTCAGCTCGAGCGGCTGGAGATCGCGCGCGTCATCGATCTCCTGTTTCATCTGCCGACGGGCGAGATCGAGCGCCTGCGCGTCGATTCCCTGCACGACGGCCTGGAAGGAAAGGTCGTCACGCTCAGCGTTGATGTCGTGGGTCACGAAACGCGCGGGCCGAAGTCGCCGTTGCGTGTGCGGGCCCGCGATGGGGACGGAAACCTGCTCGATATCGTGTTCTTCACCGATCGCGGCGGCTATGCGCGCCAGCTCCTGCCCATCGGCGAGCGCCGCGTCGTCAGTGGCCGTCTCGACCGCTTCGGGCAGAATCTCCAGATCGTCCATCCCGATCATGTCGTGGTGCTTGAAAAGGCAGGGGATATTCCCGAGCGCGAAGCCGTCTACGGCCTCACCGAAGGTCTCACCAACCGCCGCCTCCGCACGCTCGTC
>TARA_R110000850_G_scaffold12455_5_pt1 | contig 18377 bp, 16 predicted proteins | sample TARA_R110000850 | Tara Oceans TARA_R110000850 (sample SAMEA4397586) | marine metagenome | biome: Polar Biome; feature: [SRF] surface water layer (ENVO:00010504); material: water (ENVO:00002006), including particulate matter (ENVO:01000060) such as... | depth 5 m | reverse complement strand
AAATTATTTTTTAGTAACTATTGGATTTATAAGAGTACAACACGCAGAATATTTATAGAAAGGATAACATGGCTAAACATTATACAGATGAGCAAGAACAAGTATTTTTAGATAGAGCAACAGAATATATGAATAAAAATCCTCAAGCTAGTAGGGGTAAGTTAGCTATTTATGCGGGGGTCAGTGTTATGGTACTAGAGCGTCTTGAGACTGAAGGTAGGATAAAACTTCCTCAAAAATTAACATCAAAACAAATTAGGGCTTCAAGTCCTTGGGCTAAGGGCAGGATGGTATAGTGGCAGATGAAGCAGACATAGCTAACGATGAAGTACAAAAACAATTAGATGCTACTATGAGGTCTGTTAATGTAAAAGTACCAAAAAATACTACAGGTAAGTGTGTGTGGTGTGGCGAACCAATAAAAGATGAAAGACGTTGGTGCTCACCTGAGTGTAGAGATGAGCAAATATTGTATGCCAACAAAATATAACAAGACAAAGAGAATATGTAAAGAATGCGGAGAGCCCGCAAAGTTCTTTTACAAGGATTGGTACTGCGGTCATACACGAGATTTAAAAGGTGTGTGTAAAAATAAAAAGGAGAGGGATAATAAAACACTTAGTAACGATTGATTTTGAAACTTTCTATGATGTTGGGTATGGGTTAAAAAAATATACTACGGAACATTATATTAAAGATGGTCAGTTTCAGGTAATTGGGTTTGCTATTAAAGTAGATGATTGTTCTACTAAATGGTACTCAGGTTCTCATGAAGAACTAAAAGAAGTTTTAGATAAATATAAAATACACGAGTGCGGATTAGTTGCACACAATATGCAGTTTGACGGGACTATACTTGCATGGGTATTTAATATAATTCCTGAAGTATATATTGATACTCTATCAATGGCACGAGCATTTCATGGTATCAATGCGGGAGGTAGTTTATCAGCTCTTGCTGAAAGATATAATTTAGGGAAGAAAGGCACAGAGGTCCTGGATGCTAAAGGTAAACGATTAGAAGACTTTAAACCTCATGAACTACACAGGTATGGTGAATATTGTAAAAATGATGTGGAGCTTACAGCTAAACTATTAAAAATTCTTATAAAATCTTTTCCCGCCATTGAGTTAAAACTTATAGATATAACACTAAGGATGTTTATTCAACCTACCTTGAGTGTTGACGATGCTCTTTTACTTGAAAGACTTGAGGAAATAAAATCTGACAAGAAAGCTTTACTCGGGACACTGATGCTTAGATTAAAATGTGACACCGAGGAATGTGTACGTAAGAAGTTAGCTAGTAATAAACAATTCGCTGAGTTATTAGAAGAACATGACATAGAAGTACCTTTAAAAATATCTCCTACTACTGAAAAAGAAACTTATGCTTTAGCTAAAAATGATTTAGGTTTTATAGCATTGTGTGAACATGAAAATAGTTTTATACAAGAACTATGTGCAGTAAGATTAGGAACAAAGTCTACTATAGAAGAATCTCGTATAGAAAGATTTATTGATATAGGCGCTAGAAATAGAGGCATGTTACCTATCCCACTTAAATATTACGGAGCACACACAGGAAGATGGAGTGGTTCAGATAAAGTTAATTTTCAAAACCTACCCTCTCGCGACGTCAAAAAGAAAGCTTTAAAGAATGCCATACTCCCACCTGATGACCACGTTATATTAAATGTAGATTCTTCACAAATTGAAGCTCGTATATTAGTTTGGTTAGCGGGGCAAGACGATGTGGTAGAACAATTTAGAAAAGGAGAGGATGTATATTCTAACTTCGCATCAAAAGTGTATAACAAAAAAATAGATAAAAGAAATAAGGTCGAACGCTTTGTTGGTAAGACTTGTATATTAGGTTTAGGGTATGGCACAGGATGGAGCAAACTACAACATACTTTAGAAACACAGCCACCTAGCGCTAAGCTTTCAGACTTAGAGTGCCAGAATTTAGTAAAAGTATATCGTCAATTAAATCATCAAGTGATAGATTTATGGAGCGCAGCAGACCGTGTGTTAGAGGATTTAGCATTCTGGTCATACGATAAAGAACCTTATTACTTAGGCGAGAATAAATGTTTGTTAGTTAATTCTGAGGGAATTCAGTTGCCGAATGGGCTATACCTAAGGTACCCTGAGCTTGAGAAAGACGTGTCAGGGCCTCGCAGTGAGTTCGTTTATAAGTCAAGAAATGGAAGAATAGGGATATGGGGCGGTTCAGTTGTAGAAAATGTTGTACAAGCGTTAGCTAGAATAGTTATCGGAGAACAGATGATAGCTATAAGTGAACACTATAAACCAATACTTACTGTGCATGATGCAGTAGTATGTGTAGCAAAAAAAGAAGATGCTCAAAAAGCTTTGGATTATATAATGGAGAAAATGTCAGTCCCTCCTACATGGGGAAAAGATTTACCTATAACTTGTGAGGGGGGTTATGCGGATAACTATGGAGACTGTTGAAGACACATTAGATATTGATACTTATGAGATAGCTAATAAAGTTCTTGCTCTTAGAGAATTATGGATTAGTAGGTCTAATGAGTTTCCTTTTTACACGTTAGGCAGATGCGCTTACCTTGATGGAAAGACTGACGCATACTACAAAGATTCTGCATGGCAAAATGATATATTACTAGGAGAGTTTGGAGATTTATATATAGCTATTACTAAATGGTTAGAAGTAGAATATGAAACTCCTACTTTTTTAGCACATGAATTATCTATTCCAGGCTTTCACATATTCCCATCGTCAGAGAAATTTTTATCTATTGCAGGTAATTGGCACATGGATTATCCTCATCAAACATTAGGACTAAAAGATGAGGGAATAAGTGCGTTTACTGTTACAATTCAATTACCTACATCAGGCGGTGGGATGGATTGGCTAGATGAAAAAGGTGTGGTAAGCTACATACCATATACTGAAGGGAACATTATATTGCACTCAGGATTAGACGCACATAGAATATCTAGCTTTAAAAAATATATTCCTAATGAGTATAGAATTACATTACAAGGACATATTATTAAACGTAATGGTGACTTGGAGATATTTTGGTAATGAAAGCAATGAGAAATGTCAACGCTAAACACGTTGACTTTGGTTTTCTTAAAGGTGTGTTTCCTAACCCCAAAGAACTTCCTGTAAACATTGATATGATGATGGAAAAAAACCATTGTTTTATTGTAGGGGAATGGAAAAAACCTAACGAAACCATATCAAAAGGGCAAGAAATAATGTTAATGCGATTAGCGGCAATACCAAATGTACACGTATTAATAATAGAGGGGAGCTCAGATGACACCGAGTGTTATGTACATAAAGTAGAAGAGATACATAAGAATGGTGAGATAGAAGAACTAGGTACGGGGAAAGAGTTTCTTCAAAATTTAATGAAAGCATGGCATACATACGCTTGTTCACAAAGGAATAAATAGTGGCTAATTTTACATGGAGCTACTCATCATTAAAGCAGTATCAAAACTGCCCTAAACAATATTATGAAATACGCGTAGCCAAGAATTATATAGTAAAAGAAAATGAAGCTATGATGTATGGTAAAGAAGTACACTCCGCATTAGAAGATTATGTAAAAGAAGGAATAGAACTCGCTAAAAACTACCAAAGATTTAAACCTATTGCAGATGCGTTAATTAGTATTCCCGGTGATAAATATCCTGAATTTGAAATGGCTCTTACTTATGGAAAAGAACCGTGTGCATTTGATAACGAAGATAGATGGGTAAGAGGAATAGCAGATTTATTAATTGTTGATGGAATGAATGCCCACATTATAGATTATAAGACAGGCAGTAATAAATATCCTGACCCTAAACAGTTACGTCTTATGGCATTGATGACCTTTTGTCATTTTCCTGATGTACAAAAAATAAAAGCAGGACTAATTTTTATTATGAAAAATAGTTTTGTTAATGAAGAATATCATAGAAAAGACATGGATAAATCTTGGGCTATGTTTGAACAGCCTTTAAAAAGATTAGAGCATTCTTATGATAACGATGTGTGGGAGGCAAATCCTACTCCGTTATGTGGGTGGTGTTCCGTTGACAGTTGTAAGCATTGGAAACCTAGACGATGGAAGTAAATTGCATAGTATGTGATAAAAGATTTGTAACTAACCACCCTAAATACTTATGTTGTTCAGCACAATGTGGTAAAACTCATAAAATAAATACTAGGTACAAAAGAGAATCAGGTAATTGGCTATTATATTTTAGACACCTTTTATCAAAGAAAAAAACTAATGTAACTCCAAATGATTTAATTAAAATTTTAGATAGGCAAAAAGGTAGGTGTGTCTTATCAGGCGATAAGCTTACGTGTAAAAAAGTAAGAGGATTGTATGTAAAAACTAACGCAAGTATTGATAGAATAATTGCTGGAGGAGAGTATAATGTTGATAATATACAGTTAGTTTGTAGAGCTGTAAATTCTTTTCGTCATAACTTAACTGTAAAAGATTTTATTAAATGGTGCAAGAAGGTAGCTAAAAATGCCGTACAAAAACAAACCTAGACCTTATAAAAAAGAATACAAGCAACAAAAAGCTCGTAAGTCTGAACACGAACGTCGTATGGAAAGACAACGTGCAAGACGTAAAATAGATAAGGAGGGCAAAGATGCAAACAAAAATGGTAAGGCAGACAAGCGAGAAGGTAAAGATGTATCTCATAAAAAAGCATTATCAAAAGGTGGTAAAAATAAACACGGTGTGACTATTCAGTCTAAATCTAAAAACCGTTCATTCAAAAGAAGCTCCTCTAGAAAATTAGTTTCCGAAACAAGTAAAAGAGAAAGAAAGAAAAAAACATAGTAAATTAGTAGTTGACTTTCTTATTTAGCTAATTTATACTACATATCCTGACTACGAAATGAAAGATGTGTAAATGGAACTAATAGATAATACTGCTATAAAATTAACTCTAAAAAATGAATCAGCTGATTTAGTTTTAGACCGTATAGATAAAACAGAATTAATAAATAGGGAGGGTGACGTATCTAATATTGTGGTCTATTGGGGCGTTGAAGAAATTACTTTACTCAATGAATTAATTAATTTTCGTGACAACTTACCATCTCCAATCACTAAAGACTACGATTGGAAAGGTCTATACAATCCATTTTCTCATCAAAGAATTACTTCTGAATTCCTTAGTATAAATAAAAAAGCTTTTTGTTTTAATGAAGCAGGTACAGGTAAAACCTCTTCAGTACTTTGGTCAGCTGACTATCTTATGGAATTAGGTCTTATAAAAAGAGTTTTAATTATTTGCCCTCTTTCAATTATGTACTCAGCATGGCAAGGAGATGTGTTTAATACTTGCATGCACAGAACATCAGCAGTATGTCATGGCACAGCATCTAAACGTAAAAAAATAGTTGAAGGTGAGTATGAGTTTGTAATTATAAACTACGATGGTGTGGGGGTAATTGCTTCAGAGATTAAGTCAGCTAACTTTGATTTAATAGTTGTAGATGAGTGCAACGCATATAAATCTACTTCGACTACTCGATGGAAAACCTTAAAGAAAATTATAACTTATGATACTCGTTTATGGATGTTGACTGGAACTCCTGCATCTCAGTCTCCTGAAGATGCTTACGGCTTAGCTAAGCTTGTATGCCCTGAGCGTATACCTAAATTTAAAAATGCATGGCGAGATAAAGTAATGCATCAAGTATCTAGATTTCGATGGATACCTAGACCAAACTCTAAACAAGATGTATTCAAAGCTTTACAACCTGCTATTAGATTTGCTAAGAATGAATGCCTAGATTTACCTGATGTAATGTATCAAACTAGGTTTATACCTTTGACAGCTCAAGCTGATAAATATTATAAAGAACTTAAAAATCAAATGCTAATAGAGATGTCCGGTGAATCTATAACTGCTGTTAATGCGGCAGCGGGACTTAATAAACTACTTCAAATATCAGGGGGAGCAGTATACACAGACGATAAAAAGATTATGGAGTTTGATGTAGCTCCTCGCTTAAATGTTTTAATGGAAACTATTGAAGAGACAGAACATAAGATTATTATATTTGTGCCTTATCGACACACTATCACTATGGTTTCAGAATATTTAACAGCAAATAAAATATCTAACGAAGTAATTAATGGAAGCGTCACAGCTACAAAAAGAGCTGACATCATTAGTAGATTTCAAACATCTGATGAACCTCGTGTTCTTGTAATACAACCTCAGTCTGCTTCTCACGGAGTCACGTTAACTAGAGCCAATGTAGTAGTATTTTGGTCTCCTGTTATGAGTGTTGAAGTTTATTTACAGTGTATTGCTAGGATAGATAGGGTAGGACAAAAGAACAAGATGACGGTGGTTCACCTACAAGGTTCAGATGTTGAAAAAAGAATGTATGCAATGCTACGCGGTAAGGTAGATGCGCATACAGCATTAGTTGATTTATATAGAGAGGAGCTAGAAACATGAGTGATGAAAATGTAAAACTCGATAGTATGGTGAAAACATATCTTACTATAAGAGATGAAAGAGAGAGATTAGCTAGGGAACACGATATGAAAGATAGGGAACTAGCCAATGACCTTGCACAGATTGAGCAAGTTTTGTTAAATTCGTGCAATGAAATAAACGCTGATAGTATTCGTACTGTTGGTGGGACTATTATAAAAACTACAAGAGAGAACTTTGTGTGTAGTGACTGGGATAATTTTAAGGGCTATGTGAAGGAACATGATGCTATAGAGTTATTACAGCAACGTATACATCAAGGTAATTTTAAAGAGTTTTTAAGTGGTCGTGAAGAAGAGGGGCTTCCGCCTGGTATTAGTACTATGCGGGAATTCAAAGTAACAGTTCGTAAACCAAGTAATAAATAATAGGAGATTTAATTATGGCACAAGCACCGAATGTTTTTACAACACCAAGAGGGATAGCACTTTACCCTTACTTATCAAAACCTGATACTAAATTTAACGAAGAAGGTGAATACAAAGTTAATCTATCTTTAAGTGAAGAAGATGCGGCTCCAATCATTGAGCAGATTAATCAAGTCTTTGCTGAAAACGTTAAAGAAGAAACTAAGAAAAATAATGGGAAAGCAATTAAGACTGCTAACCCTCCGTATAGTCAAGAGTTAGATGATGATGGTAAACCTACAGGTAATATCATTATAAAGTTTAAATCTAAAGCGGCTTATAAACCCGCTATATTTGATGCTAAAGGGAATGTTATGATAGAAAGTAACATTTGGGGAGGCTCAGAAGTTAGAGTTAATGGGTCTATGGCTCCTTATTTTACTTCTATGATTGGAGCAGGTGTAGCGCTACGTCTTAGAGCTGTACAAGTTATTCAATACGTAGAAGGTGGCACTGGCCCTGAACGTTTTGGGTTTGAAGAAGAAGTAGGGTTTGAGCAAGAGGCTACTCCTAAAGCAGAACCAAAAGCTGAAGAAATGTTTGAAGAACCTGCAGTTAAACAGGCAGTACCAAAACCTGATAATACTCAAGACATTTCTAATATTATTAATAAGTGGGGTCAGGGCTAGTATGGCTTTAGACCTTGATACACTTGCTGTTTCAGGTGAACTACATAAACCTATTCCTAAAATTTCTTTGCAAGACAACAAGTTTCGCAAAGTAGTAAGAGGGGAAGAAGTTGCTGTAGTTAATGATACCTATCTTAACGTTATTATTGTAAAGATGGCTCATCAACCTTCAAGGACTTACTATGAAAAACCTTATCAACAAGGTAAAATAGTAAGTCCCACTTGCTGGTCTAACGATTCAAAAATAGCTGATAAAGAAGTACCAATAGCTCAATCTAAATCTTGTTATCAATGCAAGTATAGTGTTAAAGGTTCAGGTAAAAATGGTATTGGTACAGCTTGTAAGCTTTCTTGGCGAATTGCAGTTGTATTAGCTAATGATATAGCAGGCGATGTAATTCAATTAGTATTATCCTCTATATCTTGCTTTGGAAAAGAATTAAATGGGAGGTTTCCATTTAGACCTTATATACAAATGTTAGCAAATAATAATGTAAGTGCAGGAATGGTAGTGACTAAACTTCAATTTGATGAGAGCGCTACTGTTCCTAAATTATTATTTTCTCCTGTGTCAGCTATACAAGGGGAAGATTTAAAAATACTTAAACAGCAAGCGGATAGCAGAGAAGCAGAGAGTGCAATAACTTTAAAAGTTATATTGTCTGAGCAAGACGAAGATAGACCTACCGTTCAGTTCGATGCATTTTTTGACTCTCCAGTTAAACCATCTGTAGATGATATTGAGAGAGAAAAAAACATAGATGATATTGTAAATAAATGGAATAAAAAAGGAGATAACAATGGCTCGTCCATATAGTGATAAGTTTTTAATAAGTTTAGAATCTGCCGACGAAGATAGAGTTGGAATTCAATTAGCAAAAATATGTGTAGAAGCTAAGCTACCACTACTTTATGTAGCAAATTATTTTGGTGTTTCTAAAATGGCTGTACACGGTTGGTTTAGAGGAAAATATATTAAAGAACAAAATTGTATTAAGATTCAAAAATTTATAAATTTACTTAAGGAGGATTTACAAGAGGGCTTATTACCTGTTGGCTCTATTAAAAAAGCTAAGATATATTTAGGTAGTATATCTTATGATACATAAATTTTATACTAAGGCACTTCCTACAGAGGGAATATATTGTGTCGCAGATATTAATCCGACTACTAAAAGAACGCGTCATAAGTTTGTAGATACCATTGAAGAGTTAGAGAAGGTAGTAAACTCTTTGAAAGATAAGAGTAATGTATTTGTAGCTATGAGTAGTTTTAAGGGGCATAGTAGAAAAGCTGACCAGTCTTCTTACCTCCGTTCATTTTTTGTAGACCTAGATGTAGGGGATAACAAAGGTTATGAAAGCAAAGAAGAAGCGTTAGAGTCTCTTGCTAAATTTGTTGACTCTGGCAATCTACCTCCTCCAGTTACTGTGGATTCAGGTACGGGTGTACACGCGTATTGGTTTGTAGATAAAAATATACCTACTGAAGAGTGGAAGAAATACGCTGAGAAATTTAAAGATTATTGCTTAAACAATGGTCTAGCAATAGACCCAGTAGTCACAGCAGATGTGGCTCGTATACTACGTAGCCCTGGTACATATAATCATAAAACAGATACCCCTACTCCAACTAAGGTTATTACATGGCATGATGATGTATCTACTTTAGAAGATTGGAAAGCTATATTAGGGGAAAGCGAAACCATAGCAGACTTAGATGCTATCGTAAATGCTAAAGTATCTTTAAGTAGTGAGCAAAGAAAAGCGTTGAAGCTAGATAACTTTCAATCTAAGTTTAGAACTATAGCTGTAAAAAGTATAAAAGGTACCGGGTGCGCACAGATTGCAAACATAATACATAATGCAACTACACTTGATGAACCTCTATGGTATGCAGGACTATCTATTGCTCAACATTGTTCTGACAGAGATGAAGCTATTCATATGATGTCTGAAGACCACCCTGAATACAACAAACAAAACACTGAGCGTAAAGCTAATCAAACTCAAGATAAGCCTCAATCCTGTATTACTTTTAATAGTATGAACCCAGGTTTATGTGAAGAATGTCAGTTTTTTAATAAGATAACTAACCCCTTGAGTATAGGTAAAGAGTTTATACCTGCTGTAGTTCCTAGTAATACTCCATTAGTAGCTAATAATAAAATGGTGGGGCTACCTAAAGACTTATATCCATTTGTTTATGGTGGTAAAGAAGGAGGTATATATTATGAGTACCCTCAAGAGTTAGATGATGATGGGCAGGCTTTACCTCGTAAGAAGCCAATGCTTGTATGCAAGTATGACCTTTATCCTATTAGAAGAGTAATGAGCACAGACCACGGAGAATGTTTAGAACTAAGAGTGCATTTACCTCATGACCCAATTAGAGACTTTATAATGCCTATGAAATCTTTATATTCAACTATTGATTTTAAAGATATTATTACCGAGAACGGTATTTTATATAACCCAAATACACAACAAGGAAAATACTTAATGACATACTTATATGCATGGGGAGATTATTTAATTGATAAAAACAAAGCAGAAGTAATGCGAGACCAAATGGGATATACCGAAGATAAGAAAGCTTTTATCATTGGTGATAAAGAATACACTCATGATGGTCAAACTTTAAATAGCCCTACCAATGCTTTGATAAGAGATATGGTTAAGAAGCTACATACTTCTGGAAGTTATGATGTATGGAAAGAATCAGCTAACAAACTTAATATGCCGAGTTTAGAACTACAAGCTTTTACAATGCTTACTGGGTTTGGCTCCATACTAATGCACAAGACTTCTACACCTGGAGTGAGTATAGGTTTGACTGGAGCTGATTCAGGGTCTGCTAAAACAGGAGCTTTGAAAGCAGCATTAAGTATGTGGGGAGAACCTGAAAAACTAGCACTACATACAGAAAAAGGTAGCACCAACAATGGGTACGTAGAAAGGTATCTTACTTTACACAATATAGTTTTTGGATTAGATGAAGTAGGTAATATAGAAGGTAAAGAATTATCAGGGTTAATACATAAAATTTCTACAGGTACAGGAAAAGTACGTATGCAGTCATCAGTTAATGCAGAAAGACAACAGAAAGGCAGCGCCTCACTTATAGCGATATTTACTGCTAATCACTCTTTATATGACAAAATAAATCAATACAAGAAAAATGCAAGTGGTGAGATGGCACGGTATGTAGAATTTAATTTGCAAAAACCTAAAGTATTTAATGACAGTCCTGAGTTGGGTCGAGAAATTTTTAATCCTTTTAATTCTAACTATGGGTGGGCAGGGATAGATTATATAAAAAACATGTATAAAACTGATGAAGCTGTGATACTAAAAAAACTAGAAGATTGGAGTATAAAATTTAAAAAAGATTTTGGTTCTGATACTACCTACAGATATTATGAAAATTTAATTGCAGCTACATTTACTGGCGGAGAGTTAGCTATAGAGTTTGGTATCGTAAATTTAGATTTAGAAAGAATTTATAAAAAAGTTGTAATGGATATTCTTAGAATAAAAAAAGAAGGAGATAAATTAAATAATGTTGATTATGAATCTATTTTAGGCTCTTATATAAATCAACATCAAACAGGAGTTCTTACGTTAGAAGATAATAAAGTAATCATGGAACCTAGAGCAGAATTAATTATTAGAGGAGAGATAGACCAATCTAAACTATGGATAGAAAAAGCTCATCTAAGAAATTATTTAACTAAAGATGGCGTAAGTTTAAATGAACTTATATTTGCTATGAAAGAAAAAGGATATAAGATTAATGACCGTAAAAAACGTATGGGTGCAGGGTGGAAGCCTACTACAGGATTGAGCTCTATTAATACACTTGAAATAGATACTACTAAATTTTTAGAAGATAAGATAAAAGAGACTGAGGAAGCAAATGGCGATACTACATGATGAGTTGGAGTGGATATTTCCATTTCAACAGATGGCCATAGGAGAAAGTTTTTTTATTCCATCGGTAAAGCCAGCCTCTCTTTTTTATGCTATTGATTGTGGTGCTAAAAGAGAAAAGATAAAAGTAAAATATTTTGTAACTATGAAAGATAAATGTTTAGGTGTAAGAGTGTGGCGTGTTAAATAATTTAATGAATAAGCATAAAAGTTTTTTCTTCTTGTATTTGAGTCGCTACCATTTCTACAGCAATCCATTGAGTTTCAGTTAAACTTGAAATGCTTTCTGGAATCTTACCGTGAAGTGGGTTATCTAAATAAGCGAGTGCATCTTCAAGTTGCCCAACAGTTAAAGTATCCAATAGTTCCTCCTTAATAAACTTCTTCATTTAGGTATATATCTAGTTCAAATGCAATGGTTCTTTTAATAGCGTTTTGTTGCTCTTTTAATTGTTCTATGAATTCATTTTTTTCTTTAGGTGTAAAACCAGGCATAGTTCTAATTTGTTTCATGAGACTTGTTATTTCTTTTAAATCTCCATTAACAAGTTTATTATACCTCTCTTCTATTACTAAGCCCATAGGGTTTTTAGATATATATTCTAGAAATTTTTCTGGATTAGTTTCTTTAAATAAATTAACTCTTTCTATAATATCTTTACTTTCTTTAACTACTCTACTAAAGGCACGTTGGTCTACTTTAGAATACCTACTTATAAAGCTATCCAAAAATAAAAAGTCACGTTTAGGTTCAAACTGCTTATTATCTAATAATGTTTGCCCTAACCCATATAAGTTAGAAGTAATTCTAAGAATACCATCAGCATAATTGTTACCTAAGAAGTATAGTGTATTAGGTTCGATGTTAATCCCACCTACACTTTCTTCTGCTAACTTAATAGAGGCATCTTTATATGCTTGTGGAATGTTGTCTGTACCTCCATAAGCATCACCATATTTTAATGACTGACGAGGGTTGTATATCGGTTGACCAAAAGCATTTAGGTTCATAGTATATTCTACTATTGGACGGGCAGCTGAAGGAGTTAAAGAACCAACAAGCCATGCTAAAGGGTTATCAAGTGGATTTACTCGAGAAACGGGTAAAGGTAAGAAAGAATCTAACCCAATATTTATTATGTTACCTATAAACTTACCAGGAGAATTTTCAGTATTAGGATTACTCATTCCGTTTATTAAGAAGGTAAGTTGCGTGCCCGCTGCAGCAAAACCACCAATACCAAAGCCCCATGGAATCTGTATAGTATCTCCATCACCTAAATCAAATCTTGCAAACCTTAACCATCTAGATGAATCATCAAATACTGTATTACTTCTACCTTCTTCATCTTCTCCACCCATTAACATGGCTAGAACTGGAACCACCATACCTATACCAATTAGAGAAGCTACTGTAGCTTTTGCACTAGCTTGTTGTTTCTCAAAAGACTTTCTATAATTTTTTAAAGCTACTGGGTTATTCTTAATATTATCAGGTAAGCTTTGAGCATATGCATCAAAGTCTTTTACAAAGATAGGAGCTATAGCGTCTATGCCTCTAGCTGCACCTGTAGCACTAGGTCTGAAAAACATAAATACATCACCTAACACTTTTCCTAGTTGACCGACTTGTTCAAAGTTAGCTAGATTTTTTGAAAATGCTGCTGCTTTTCCTTTGTTGGCTTCTAATAATGCAGGGTTAGATTTTGCTAATTCAGCTTGTGTTTGACCGTACGCATTCTCACTCATTAAATCTTGTAGTTTAGTTTGATAAGCTGCTACCCTTGCACTTAATTCAAAGGTAGACATATATCCATCAAAGAATCCTTTTATAGCATTTCCAGTTTTCTTTAGTCCTTTAATAGCAATTTGGTCTCTCATTTCTTGATTAGCTTTTAAATCTGTTATAGCTTGTCTATAAGATACAGCACCACCTTGACTTAAAAAGTCCCACATATCAGCTGCGTAAGTATTACCTTTTTTCTTTTGTGATTCTACGTAAGCTTCAATACCTTTTATATCTCTAGTATTAGCAAACTTGTTAGCTATGCGAGCAGTCTTAAGTAACCCAGCTTGGTATATTTGTTTTGCCATCCTATTACCAAAATCTGCAGCTGCATCTGCACCCATTTCTGCACTAATAATTGCAGCATTAGTTAAAGTGTCTCGAATAAAGTTTAAAGGAGCAAAAGCTATATTAAACCTAGTATGCATCTGTCCTACCCAAGAAGTTAAACCAGGTAGCATATTTAAAATAGGAGTAGTATTTATAAGATTAGTTTCTCGATAAGTACCTTTAATACCTTCTAAAAGGTCTTTATCTTTAATACTAATTACGTCTATAGAACCATCTTCATTATAATTTACAATTTTATCTTTTACATTTCTAAGAGCACTTGCTACATTGGTAGGATTTTTAAACCTTTCTTCAGCAGTAAAAGATTGTACTGTTCCATCTAGTAAAGCTTTACGTGAAGCCTTTTTTTGACCGGTATATTTACTTAAGTATTTAAAAGTAACTGCATTTTTAACTGCTTGTGTTACACCACTTCTTCCAGTTCTAGCTGCTGCTTGTAAAGCATCTTCTACTACCTGTTCAAAAATATTTGAAGCTGTACCTTTTTGACCTCCTATAGGAGAAGCTGCATCTACTAAGTCTCCAGACACTCTAGGAGCATCTACATTAAAAGTTTTTCCTGCTGTGTTAGATTCCGCTTTTAAAGGAACATAGTTTTTAAAACCATATAGCCTAATAATATTCATAGATTGAATAGGAGTATAAAAAGCTTTTTGATTAAGTTCTAATGCCGCGTCGTTTAACTCTGTCATAGAATCTCTTACTGCTTGCATAGCATTATATAGTTCTGGATTAGACTGTTTATAGCTATTATATTTAGTTAAATAATTATTCATGGTTGTTTTGTTGTATTTAGAGGGGTTATACCTATTACTATTTTTATTTAATACGTCTTTTGCAGTTTTATTATTTTTACTTTTTGCTATGGGATTACCTCTGTAATCAAGACCCTTTACCGCATCGTGATTGTTTTTATCAGAAGTAAGTTTAAAAAGTTGTTTTCTTATTTGTTTTATTTGGTTTTCTGTTAAATCTCTACGTTTAGTTATAAGCTGCATATACTCATCTCGTAGCTGTTGAGCACTTTTTCTTGTTGTACCTACTTTTAAATTTTTAACTGAGCTTAGCGGTACACCTAATGCAAACAATATATCTCGTCTTTCACTATCATGAAGAGCAGTAAAAAATAAATTAAGCTGACCTTCAGCGTTTTGCATACCAGCTTTTTTAGCTAATTCTAAAAACTTAGCTTGTGCTCTTTGAAACTCTAGTACATTAGGTAAAATATTTCGTTTAAATGCTATATCAGCTAAACCTCTGTTGAGTGTAATCTTGTCAAAGATGTCGTTAAACCCTTCTTGAAGACCACCGATTATTAATCCAGCTCTATCTAATTCATTCTGCCACGCTTGTATGTAGGCTTGAGAGTTTTGTAATATTCTACGAAGATTTTTTAATATCTGTTTAAATCGACCAGGTTCAAAAGCTTTTTTAGCTTCTTCTACTTTTTGTTTTTTAGTTGTTTCCTTAGGTTGCGCAGCTGCAGCTTCTTTGTCAAAATCTGCTACATCATTTTTCTTAAACAATACTTCATCTTTTCTTGCTTCTTGTTCTTTTGCTTTTGGGCCTTTCATAAGCTCAGGTGCAACAGCTAATACATCATTTAATAATGTGTTAGATATGTCCCCTAAACCTAGTAAATCTTTTACTGCACCTACAAAGTTAGACCATAGTGAGCCTTCAGTTACTGTAGTTGGTGTAGCTACTGCACTAGGAGTTTGTGCAAGAAACATTTGAAACTCTTTGTTAGTTAAAGCATAAGTAATAAACTCATCAATGTTAGATAGGGCTTCTTTAAACTCGTTGTTCTTGTCTGCTTTCTGTGCAGCTTTGTAGATAGCAACCGTTCTTTTACCTGCTCTAGTTGTACCTTTACCATCTTTTACTTGATTACGGATTGCGTTAGATGTAGCTGCGTGAGTTATCTCGTGGAATACATCTTCTAACGATGCATCTTTAGTGACACGCACAGTATCTGATTTAGTGTTATAAGTTCCTGTAGCACTTATTTTTTTACCTTTTTGTTTTATAAAGTTTAATACTTTAAATTTAGTATTAGCAATTCCTGGCATATCTTCAAAGGCTGTAAGTAATGCTTCTTGCATAGGGTCTACTACTCCCTTAGTTATAGCTCTAAGATTCTTTCTAAAGGTTGCAAGTAAATCTCCTACTGTTTCTTTATCAGCGGACTCTTCTAAAAACTCTTTACTCTTAATCGTTTTACCTATAGTTTCTTTTCCTTTAGGTTTTGGTTTAGCTGGTTTTCGTGGACCGACAAAAGAAGATTTTTGCTTAGCTTTATCTGCCATAGTTTCATTAAAAGCTTCTTCCATTGCAGTTTGATTTTCATCTTTCTTAGTAACTGCAGGTTGATTAAAGATAGTGTTAATTCTTGCAAACATATCTTTTGCAGATTTTTCTATTTGGCTAAACTCAGCTGCCGTTACATTATCTTTAAACCATTTTCTTATTTGTGCGGGGTTTGCTTTTTTACCTAGAACAAGGGCTCCCTCTTTATTTACATCTTGGTTTTCTATGTCTAAATTATTTATAAGAAACTTAGAAAGTTTATCTGCATTCTGAGAAACATTAGGGGTAAGAGTACCAACAGACTTACGCGGGGCTAAGTAATATACTTTAGTATCTGATACCAGTTCTGTACCTACCTGTCTAGGTCTATCCTTCACTTCTTTAATACTATGTGTTTCAGTTAAGCCTTGTTCTATTTGTGCGTTTTTAATTTGTCTTAAAGCTCTATTTTTAGCTATTTGAGGATTTATAGGGCCTGCGTCTGATTGATACATAATTTCTACAGGGTTAATTCCGTTGTTGTCTACAATAGTTTGCCCTACTCTGTTAGCCTCTGACTGCAAAGATTCTGGAACTACGTTTGCTCGCTCTTCTTGTTTTGCTTTTACTTCAAGGTCTTGTGTTTCACTTTCAACTTGTTGAATAGTAGGTATACCTGGAAGAGGTGCTGAAATTGGGTCTGCTGAAATTGGGTCTGCTGTCTGTTCTTCTACATTAATAGTTTCTTGAGGAGAAGTTAGTTCAAACCTATCTGGGTCTATTTCTTTTTCAAATGCTATTTGTTTTTTAGATTTTCTATCTTCTAATATAGGTCTGTTATTTACTCTATCATAACCTATTTGAATTCTTTCAAATCCTTCTTGTACAGGCCCCATAGCTATTTCTAACTCTGATATTTGTTCTTCTGTTGCTATTTCTGCATCTGATTTTGGTGTGAAAGCTAAAGGTAATCTACTTTTATCTATTATTTGCTGGTTGGTCTCTTCAAAGTCAGGCATTTCAAATGCCGCTAGTTTTGCTTTTGTCTCTTCTATTTTTTGTTCAGCTTTTGCTATTACTTTAGGGTTATTTGTATTAGCTAATTTTTTTTGTTCATCTTTAACTATTTTTTTAAGTCTAGCTTCTTCTTTTATATCTTTTTTAGTTTTTCGTGTTCGAAAAGGTTTTGCATCTTGTTCTATTATGTTTAAAAGAGGGGTAGTTGTTTCGTCAGCTTTTTTATTATCTTTTTCAGCTTGAGTTTCTTTCTTTTTACCGGTGTCTTTTTCTGGTTCAATTTCTGGTGTATCTTCTGGTTTAGTTTCTGGTGTATCTTCTGGTTTAGTTTCTGGGTCAATAGGTTTAGTTGGAGTAGTTCTTATACCACTAATTGCACTAGGTACTATAGGCATAAAGAATCCAGCTGCAGCTGCGTTGATATATTCATCTATAGCTTGCTTGTCGCCTAAAGGTAAGTAAGCACCAAATCTTTCTATACCAGTCTGTACCGCTTCTACAATTGCTTCTTGCCCACCAGTTGAACCTATTTTTTTCGCTATGTTAAATAACATACTTTGAGTAGGCTCTGCTAATTTATCTAATGCACCTAAACCAATTTTAATACCTATGTAATCTGCTAATGCGTGCGCTGTACTTACTCCTGCTAGTCTACCGGTGTTAAGTTCTTTAATAGCTTCTAACTGTTCATCTGGGTCAGTTATATCTTTAATTGCTTCATCTACTGCACGACCTGTAACTTCACCTGTACCAAACTTAGTAGCCATTCCAATTAAAGCAGCATTTTTACCTATAGTCCTATTAACTTGACTACGTAACGTTAAATCTTTTTCCATTAACTCTTTAAATCCATCTTTTGCTTGTTTTTCTACATATAGGTCAGCTGCATCTTGTCCTTGTTCTCTAGCAATTCTTTCAGCTTCTTGTTTAACTTTTTTCTTAACTAAACCTTTACCAACAAAACCACCTAACCCTCCTGCTACTGTACCTCCCGGTCCAACTACTGAACCTAATACAGAACCCGCTACTCCAGTTAATACAGCTTCACCAATCATACCTACACCCTGACCTGCTACAAAAGGTATATACTCAGTAAGAAAACTTCCTACCCCTTTATCAATAGCTGCAAGGAACGAGTCTGTTTCTTTTACACCACGTCTACCTATATCTGCCTCAGATTCTTCCATTGACTCTAGACCACTTTTAATAAGGTAATCTGAGTCAAATGCTTTACCAGCTAATACTTTAGCGCCACCAAAGATTCCCCCCATCTGGTCATAGTACGTGCCGATACCACGCATGAAATCGCTACCTTCACCGTCTTCTAATTGTGTGGCTTGTTGAGGTTGGTCGAGTTGAGGAGGGGCATCAAACAAACTAGGAAACTTACCACTTGCTTTTAGTTTGTCATCAAGTTCTTGACGAGTGATA
>TARA_R110000850_G_scaffold18008_6_pt1 | contig 18379 bp, 23 predicted proteins | sample TARA_R110000850 | Tara Oceans TARA_R110000850 (sample SAMEA4397586) | marine metagenome | biome: Polar Biome; feature: [SRF] surface water layer (ENVO:00010504); material: water (ENVO:00002006), including particulate matter (ENVO:01000060) such as... | depth 5 m | reverse complement strand
GATGCCGTAGCTATCATTATATTCGGCATCAAAAACACCACCTTTACCAGTAGCACCCGCTCCTTGAAGTCTTAGGGTATATGCACCGACTCTTGTAGCCTCATCGAGTGTCATGGCGTCGGTGCCACCGATTTTGACATCTATCTTGTCATCTGTATCTGCCGTAATACTAGAATCCGCATCCGCGTCTAATATAAATTCCTGGCCATTCACGTCTAACGTACCAGGAGTAACAATGTTGCCGCCCAGTTTTGCAGACGTAACGGCACCATCCTCAATATCTGAGGTAGCTATAATAGAATTAGCGGGAGCGGGTCCAACGTAGGCCATTACGTGATCTCCAGAATCGATACCGTTATGTCGCAAGCAGCACTAGCGGTTAGCTTCAAGATATCCGTAGCTTGCATGACAACCTTGTTACCAGACAGAAGTTCCAGCGAGGATCCTGCCGGTATAGGGGCGTTGGTAATCAGTTCAACTGTCTGGTTAGTTTCCGTAGCAGATGTGTCTGAAACCAGGGTCACCGTGGCCGTAATAGAAGACGAATCCGTGTTTCCAAGCATACACCCGATTACGATAGTGGTCGTACTACTAGGGACCGTGTATATGGTGGCTATCGATGTGACACCCGCCTTAGTTTTTAACTTAAAATTATTGGCCATTTTATTATCCTAACGCGATTGCCATGGCTACAGCATCACCATCCGCTGCCGCCCCAAGATTTGTTCTTGCCGCTGACGCCGTTGAGGCTCCTGTACCGCCATCGGCAACCGCCAAGTCAGTAATGCCCGTTATCACGCCGCCCGTAATTTTTGTGCCGCTCATCGTCAGTGTATCCGTAACGCTGACAACTGCCGCACCACTACCCGCACCATCACAGTAGACCAAATTAGCGTAGCCATTAGGTACGGTTATATTTGCTCCAGTACCCTGGCTTAAAATAACGGAATAGGGTCCACTTGAACCAGAATCAGTAGTAGCATTGATAACCATGAAATATACTTGGGTCGTATTTGGGGCAATCGTGACGGTATTGTTCGCCCCCAAAGCCCCCGTAAATTTAATGACACGGTACATGCCATCTTGTAAATTTTCCGTAGCCGAACCAGGAGCGGCCTCTCTTACAGTGAGTGTATGGGTAGTACTACTTAACCCGACAGCTTTGTACGCCGCAATGCGATCAAAAATATCAAAGTTAAAATTGGTCGTAGTGCCCCATGTGCCAGATTGCTCACCAGTGGCAATTTCCTCAATTCCAAGGTTAGTCGTGTAACTACTTGCCATTTTTTGCCCCTATGCCGCTATATCTGTCCAATTCGGCGTTTGTGATGTAGATACGTCACTAAAACTTGATGTTTGTGACGTAGAAATAGAACTAAAGTTCGACGTCTGGCTTGCGTCTATTTCAGTCCACACTAACACAGTTCCAACTGCCGTTGTAGCGGCAACCCCCGTGACCGTAAGGCTAACACTGGCACTTACCGTTTCACTACCTACCGCGCCCGTACCCGCTAATCCCGTAACGGTTACATTAGCATCCGCACTTACCGTTTCACTACCTACCGCACCCGTACCAGCTAGTCCCGTAACGGTTACATTAGCGTCCGCACTTACCGTTTCACTACCTACCGCGCCCGTACCAGCTAGTCCCGTAACAGACAAAATCTGATCCGTAGAAACCGTTACAGACCCAACAGCACTGGTACACGCTAAACCCGTTTCCGTTATAATCTGATCCGTAGAAACAGCTACAGATCCCATCGCGCTCGTACCCGCTAAACCCGTGACGTCAACCGGTATCGCACTCCCCCAAGTGCCTGAATTCCAAGTAGACCGTCCCCAGCCGGTTTGAGTCGCCATTATCTAATCGCTACGCAATCCGTATGATTGCGTTACTTGCATCCGCCGCAGGAAATTGAACAGTAAAGTCCCCGGAACTAGAACTTTTATCTGCGCCAAAATCTAAAACAACTACCGCAGGATTGGTTAAGGAAATAGACGTTGTATTTGGTGTCGAGTTGTAAATCAACGCACCACGGGCGGTAATAGTAGACGATCCCCACGTAGAGTTATCAAAGTCTAAAAACGCCGTGGTGCCCGAAGATGTCGGGTCCACCGAATTAAGCGTGTTTCCGCCTGTGCTATATCCTCCGCCAGAGGCTACCTCATTAGTCGTAGCGTATGCTGTAGTGGCGGCACTCATAGTGGCGCTGCTTGTATATAGCGCCATTTTGATCGTGTCCCCACTTGAGGTATCAAAATCATGTGCGCCAAAAAGCAATTCCTTTTTAAACGATGTCGCCATTGCCTGTGTGATGGCCATATCACAGTCTCCTTATTAATTCAGCCAATTGCGGATGTGCCGCATCTTTTAAAGCATTATATACCGTTGTTCGATCGCTTTGGATAGCCTCTCGCATATAAGATACTAAAAGACCCTGGATTTGGGTTTTAAACGCAAAGGCTTGTTCGCGAATAGCCGGAGGCGCATCAAGCGAAACGGATATAATTTCCTTGGCACATCGCTCCGCAATTTCTTCGGGCGTAAACCCACGGTTTTGAGTTGTATGTACCAACACCTTATAATCGGCGGGCATTTCCATTGCAGCAATACTCATCACTGGACCTCACGACGCACACGATCATATCGATATTCGTCACGAGTTTGCCGCCCTTCGCCCAAATTCTTCAAGAACTGTAAGGCTTCTATGTAACGGTCTGAATACTGTTTCATAATGTCGGCCTCACCTTTCATAAAAGTATAGGCCTCAACTAAACTTCCGTATAATAAAGCTAATTCAGCATTGGTGCCAAGCCACGAGGTTCCATCACCCGCCGTAGTGATAGATGTTGGACGATAGTAATAGTGTAATTCTACGGTATATCCTGAATTAGGCGTAGGGGCTAAAAGAAAACTAGCCTCATCCCAACTACCATAATATTTGGGCACTCCCGTCGTAGCAGGATTAGGCGTATAGTCCTGCATAAAAGTTATTTGCTTATATAGCAGAAATTCATTAGCAGAAGAATTTACCACACTTAGTGAGAACGGTGATAAAAAATCAGAAGGCTTTGTTAAGAATTTATTGCCTGATGTTACAACACCTGTGGAATTACGTCTAAAAACATCAAGTTGGCACTCTTTAAGAATACGTTCTTCAGCATTTAAAATAAATCGCGGCAACTGCGTCACAAAGGTCGCTTCAGCATTCTCAGTATAATCCTGTATCGCCGTTTTCAGCGTGGTAAATGTAAATGCCATCTTACGCCTCCACGGTCACAGGTCCAGCAGTCGTTGGATAACCACCGCCAAATTTAGACCCTACTGTTGCGGTACCACTAGATGCTGAAAAAGTATAGTTATCTTCATCAACACGGGTAATTGAATAACCTCCGGTCGCCGTTAATACAACCTTAGTAAATCCATCAAACCCTAATACATCACGAAAACGAACAGTGTCTCCTGTAGATCTACCATGCCCGAATTCACGAACAGTAACGACCGCACTGCCAGAATTACTACTAAGAAATGAATCCGGTTGCAATAGAACCTCTACGTCTTTTTCAACACGGTCCGGCCGAGATTGCTTCAAGGCTTGAGCATCAGCTTTCACGCGAGAAGGCTGTAGTTGAGGCTGTTTAGCTTCCCATTCATCTTTTCCTACAAGGAAACCGTTCCACTCAAGTTTCATATCCTTTAAACGGTATCTTTGTCCCGAGCGATCGGAAATTCCGTAAGATCGTTTACCTGAAGCGAATTTAGCCATCACATAACCTGTATGGAACTTGCAGTAGGTACAAGCTGAAGACTTGTACGTTCGCGATCTTCTGTTGCAGCCCGAAAGAAATCCTCTTCGTAAGAAATCTTCAAATCAGCCATGCGAGCAGGCGCTCGTTTCACAGCTATACAATAAGCTAATCCAGAAACAAGACTAGGGAGAAACCTAAAAGGTACTTCCATCGTATTTACAGAAGAATCTGCATCATCTATACGAAGTAGGCGGTAATAAATTAAGGTATCCGTTGAGTTTTCCGGAACGGGCCAGATTGTTACGGTAGGTGTGACTAATCGGTCCACAAAAAATTGCGTCGGTCGTCCCTGATCATCTTTATCTGGAATAGCTAAATAGTCACCACGACTAATGCGGTTTACAGAAATATCAGAACCAGAACGACGAACAACCATATCCAAAATATCGATAGTGTTTTGCGCGTCTTGTAAACTGGGGTCTGCTGATATTGACGTAGTCGCACTACTACTAGATCCTGTTATTGTTTCGCCTGCGGTAAAAGAACCACTAGGGACCGTTATCGTAAGTGTAGTGCTGCTAGGCTTTGTTATGATTTTTGCAGTAGAAGAACTACTAGATCCTGTTATTGTTTCACCTACCGATAAACTAGCTGAAGCTCCTACCGTTGCAGTTATAGTTCCAATAGGATATACGTCAATAGCCGAAGTACTAGAAAGCTGGGCTACTGTTTGTGAAAATTGCCGAACAGTCCATAAATTAATTCCGCGATTAGCCCAATCAGCCAACATAAGATTAAGCGATCTACGTGCTGTAGTCGCATCGTAACCTGTGCGCAGCTCTAAACCACACCGCTCAAACGCTTCTTCTATGATCTCACCAACATCAAGATCAAAATTGGCAGATCCCGATATAGCCATTTATTTTAGTCCTGCACGCTTGACTAATCCACCATGATTATACCCAGTACGGTTAGTTACCATACCACCCAGATTATACCCCTTACGCTTCTTTACCATGCCGCCTTTATTCATCTTAGCAGCATGGTCTTGTTTATTCTTTCCTGGCCCACCCTTCATAACGATCTCCTATCTAAGCGTAAAATACGTTAGCCGTGGTGAATGTGCTGCGGGTGTATTGAATATAAATACCCGCTGTGAACAAAACCCCTTCAGCTGGAATAGTTACGTCATCTATTACCGTAGCACTAGCTACAGTAGAAAGTTGCATAGTGGTTGTTCCTGTGGGAGAAGTGGTTGGAAATACTAGAGTTCCAGCCGTAGCCGAATTCATAACATGAAGACCTTTTAATCGAGCTCTACCTGCATACACCACATCAGCTACAGAATTATTTATACCTGCTGAAACATTTCCTGCACTTGCACCATCAATAGAGATTTGACTAATGGTCTTAAAATACTTCACACCAGTAGCTGTTCCTGCATTAGCTCCTGTTATATCTTCAGTTTGAGCATTATTGCTTACATCAGTTCCAGTTACCGTAAAGGTATCTCCACTATCATCACCCGCAGATAAAAGGGTAACAATCCGCCCTGCATTAAACGTAGCCGAACCGCCCGAGGTTAATGCTCCCCCAAGAGTTAAATTCCCAGAACCGCCTAACGTAGCCGCTGTAGATAAGCCGTTATCGTCCAAAGCTACTGTATCCGCTGTTAAGAATACAACTTTTGCATCACTTCCACTAATGTATGTCGCCATTGCGATTCTCCTGTTGGAGTTCCTGTGCTTTTGACAGGGGTAAAATAATTATTTGATCTCTATCATTCCCTGCTACAACAGGTGGATCTTCCAATCTATGATACCCATAAAATCTTTCTGTTGCAGGTTTATTAGCATCAAACATCGTTGTTGTCATTGCAACCTCAACAGTGATACCACGCTCTTCAGCCTTAGACAATAAATACTCGCAACAAGCACGGCCCGATTCCGCAAATTGCCTTAAATCCACATACCCAAAATCTGCACCGTACATCATTATCTTTTCAACTTTAGCACAAATTGCAAATGCTATCGCAAAAGCAACCGTGTTATTAAAGTACGATGTCTTTAATTCCTGGCAAACCTGTTGCAGAGGATATAAGACCGCTCCAGGAACTCTGTCATCTAAGACACAGGTATAAACAGGCCCCGTATGCTCTGGAAGCCATTTTCGCATACCGTGCGTCATAGATCCTGAATCTTCTGTGTCAAAAAATCGCGAGGGTGGGTCGAGCATGAAAACTCGGTCATGGGCAATAACACCACCCATAGAATTTATAGCCCACACTTCATCTGCAAAAATGGACGAATCGCCATTGGTAGCAGAAGATTTAGTAAACTCAGCGTGGCTATTGCCCATAGCGACAATAGCCACGCGCTTCCCAGAAAGATCAGGGATTATAGACTCATCCTTACCGTTCATTTGCATCAGGTATGGACTTATTCGTAGATAAGCCGACTAATAGCTTGCGCATGTACTTTCAAAGCCTTGGCCGAACCAGCGCCCGTTTCTACACCAATGTACGGAATAAGATCAATATCATCAGTTAAGGCGGCTGTTTTCTCGGTACCCGTAGTTACCGCTGTTCCGCCCGTACTACCAGATGTAGTGGTGACATTGTACTGAACACCGTTCACAAAAATAGCCGCTTTTCTGTTACTGTCAATCGCTATTTTCAAATGGTATTGGGTATCCGCCGCAACGGTGATAGGTAAGGCACTAATATAGTCCACATCGGCAATGCTATGTACAAAGTGTAGCACCGTAAAGTCGGAAAAGGCTTCACTATTTGTAGCATCAGTTTGAAACTTGAAAAAAGCCTGATTAGCATCGGTAACAACCAATTGATCATTGGTTAGCTACAAGCCCGCCCAAAGTTTAACATCCGCAATAGATGCCCCAGTAGTAACAACACATTCCCAGATAACAGAATTTTCAGTGCCCCAGAGAACGGTCTGCCAAGATGTTTGGTTAGTATCCAGATGAGGCGCGATGATCGCCTGATTTTGATCGGTTCCGCCAGTCGTAATGATAATACCAGCCCGAGTGGTATCAAACGTACACAAAGCAGTTGTCATGCTTGTGCCAAGAACTTCAAAGTCTTTATTGGCAACTTTTTCAGCAAGACGAATAGCCGTATTTGCAGCAGCCGTAGCATCTGCGTCAGAAAGAGCTGTATTCAAAACAGCATTTAGAGCAGGGCGGCGTTTCCAGTACTCTTCAAGATAATACCGACGAATGTCTTTGTTTGCAGAAGAGTGAAGTGAAGAATCAGTTACTGAACCAGTGCTCGTATTCTTGTTAGCTATGACAAAGCCGTTTTCTGAACGAACGGGACCAGAGAAAGTTGTATTAGCCATGCGGCTACCTCCTTACGAAAGGTTTTGCCCTAGAGTCTCTGTAAGCGTCTGCTGGGCCAGTCGCTAGGGCTATGAGTCCCAGGAAGAATGGGGGAAAGAAAACTTTCCCCCATCCCAACCTATACTATGCGCCTGGAGAACCGTAAAGGCCCCGCCAGTCCGACCAGCCAAAGCTGTAACGCTCGCGTGACTTATAACGAACATTTCCGGTGTCAAAATCACCTTCCATGTTGTTACGCAACGCCGCACGTTCAAACATCTTCAAGCCGTTTGGCGCATCGGTTTTAACAAACCATGCGTCAGTGTCAGTAAGAAAATGGTTAATGGCATAACCTTCAGGCAACATACCCATGCTGCGCATCGCGTTAATGTCATTGTCCGCAGTACCAACTCGATACGGAGTAGCCAAAAGGCGCTCCGCAACAAATTGAAGTTGCGGTGGAATAACCAATTTCCGACCCATGATAGCAGTCTTAAGACCACGTTCGTCTTTGAAGTTAGTCGAGATGTTAATCATCGCGTCTTCAAGACTAGTCTCGTTTAGATCTGCAGCGGTGGTTGGCTCGTTTGCAAGGCTTCCTGCACTAACCGTTGGATGGGCCGTATCCAAAAGAGGTTGGCCGTCTCCGCCAGTATAGCTGGTAGAAAACGCATTGTTAAGGATGTTAGCAGCCTTAACTTGCTTCGTGTGAGCCATGCTACGCGCGAGAGCCTTCGTATATCGCGAAGAAAGACGGTCGTAGAGATTATCTTCTACCGCCTCTTCCGTGATAGAAAACGCCAACGCAATAGTTTCATGCGTGTACCGTGCCGTAAAGGTTTCCTGTGCCGTATCAAATACAACAGCCGACCCTTCAGCTTTAGTTTGCGCCGCACCAAACCCCGAGAGCATCACTTCTTCTTCGAAAGCGCGATCAGAAGTCTCGACATCGAAAATTTCACGATGCTCTTGTTCGTAGCGATCATACTCAAGGCCGAACAGGACATTCAATCCTGGTTCTAGTTCCTTGACTAGTTGTGAACGACTAATAGCCATATCTCATTCCCCCTATGTGCCACTGGTCGTTTTGTAGGCATGTTCGTTAAAGATCACATACCAATTAGAGTTTGCCGTAGCAACATCACTATTGTCTGGATCTTTACTCAGTCCTACAATACGCATCTGCGCGGTACCTGAACCCGTCGTAGATGAAAGTTCCATGGTCGACTGACCATTGATCGTACTACCACCCACACCGGCTGTATCAGCATTTTCGCCAACAGCCGTTGCTGCAATCGTACCATCAGTTTGAATTTCAAAAGTCAGGTCTGGGTCATCAAACACAAAGGCCGTAATATCCGAAGCAGCAATACTGCCTGGATAGTAGTTTCTCCATGTTGGTTTAGAAGTAGTTGGATCAGTATAAAAACAACCGTTAAAAACGCCTACTGTATCTACAGCAGTAGCAGTACCAATGATTACAGTTCCGCTTGCATCCATGATGACTAAAGAACCCTGATAAATAGGCCCTGTAGCACCGGAAGCAATTAGATATTCATTGGTTGCATTATTAAACGGCATACTTCCCAACTGACGGACGGGCCGTAGCCCAAAAGCTGCATCAACGTTTGCCATTGTTGCATTTCTCCTCAATTAGAAGGTTAAAAGATTCAGCACCCATAATTTATTCCTTATTACGACTGCCAAAAGTGATGTTCGATTGCCGTTCCTTGCTTATCGGCATCGATGGATGTTGTTCCCTCATAAGATCATTATCAACCGCTTCCATTTGACCTTTTGTCTCATCGTCAAAATAATTTTCACGGCTCATGGCGAGTTCTTCTGGAACTCGTGCAAGCAACAAACCACCTACCCCTATGACTCCAGCATACTTGCCTTCCTCAATAACAGTAGTATTCCATCCTGGATATTCATCAGCTCGCACTAAATCATAACCATTGTTTAAACGACCCGAAATATTCTTCCGGTCATCAGAACCTGCAAATTCAGAGCGTATCCACCGATGTCTAAATCCTTCGGGCGGCGGGGGCGCATCCAATGCAGAAGGTGGTTTGTAGAATTTAGGTTTTTCCTTCTTGGTGCGAAGTTCTTGACTTCTGGGGGTTTTATCAACCATCAATATACCTCCTAAACCCTTTGTTCTGAGAGTTTAAGTTTTTGGGCAGCGTACTGTTTTTCAGTTATTCCAAGTCTTTTAGCAATGTCTCTTTCACTGCTAGTAAGGCGTACACTGGTTGAGCGTCCAGATTTTTGCTTCCTTGTAGCTGAAGCAACCGACTGAGCGGGGCGGTTTTGACTAGGTTCATCGGCCCCATTAAACTTATGGGGGAACGCATCCTTCATACGACGATCAACCTCAGAATAATAAGCCTCTTCAGTTCCTTTGAAGCCCTCTTTTTCAGTAAGGGTACGGTGGAAACCTAAAGCAGCATAGGTCATGGCTTCATCTTCACCAAACCAGGAATTACCATCAAACCAATCCTGAGCCCTTGGATCTCTTTGAGCGATAACAGGAGGTTCTGCCGTTGGGCTTGGTTCAGGTTCAGAATCAGCAGTATTTTGTTTTTGAGCCTGTTGTGCTTTTTGCAACTGAGCGGCCCAGGAGACTCTTTCTTTTTGAGCAGCAAGCGTCGATAATGCTTCTTGGGCCTCTACCAGAGCGTCAACGTCCCCAGAATCATAGGCTTCTTTATATCTAGCTTTTGCTTCGGTGACTTGACTATCAATTCGCGTGGAGAATTCGCTACGATAACCTTTATCAAGATTATCTATCCGGCTGGATAAATCTTTGTTCTGAGCCTGGAGACCACGCGCATAATCTAAGGCCGCATTTTCACGTCTTTCAGCCTCATGATAACGGTTCGTAAGTTTATCAATACGCTTTTTAACTTTTTCACCATAGTTCTCAAGATCCGAGCCGTCTTTCGGCTCATCATCCACAGCCATACGTCTATCGTCGCTAGAGTCTCCTGAAGACTCCTGCGTATCCGATGATACCTCATCGTCGTCAAGGATGACATCTATTTCTCCTGCATCATCTTGAGAATCAAGTTGTGGTTGGGCGCTTTGGTCTATATCGGTACTACTCATTTTTTCCCTCGCTTTCTAAACATGAGCAATGTCGTCAGGATCAAGAATTGTGGCCAATATTTCGTCGTCATTTAAAAGCCTTAGTTCTGCTCCCTCGATTCGAAACCGACTTCCCGCATATCTACCAATTACCACCCAATCTTTTTCTTTGCAATAGGGTTGCGAATATTTATCTGAATCCGTGTAGCAATCAGGACCAAGTTTTAAAACATAACAGACAACCGTTGCAAGAGCATTTCGGTCTCTTGTTTCATCGGTTAAAATAATACCGCCTTCGGTTTTTGCTCTTCCCTTATAGGGCATAACCAAAACACGGTATCCCGTAGGTACCGGCAAGCGTTCCATAGCCGTTTTATCAAGCAGTTCTGGATCTAAAACACGGTTTTGTTCTGCGGTATAAGCCAAAGCTAAACTGCCCTGAGATTCTAAATTTTGTTTTTCTTTAGTCTTCATCATGGTCTCCGGTTGTACTCCTAAGTTCTATTATATACTGTTCAATAAAAGTTAATCCGCGTACCTCACCTACGGCAGAACGATAATCTTCATGGGTCGAAAAACTACCAGCCATCATACCTTCTTGTAATTCATCAAGACGTTCTCGTATATGCCGTACAACTTTAGACGTAACGTAAGAAAAATCATCCATAAGTTTAGTTAGCTCGTTGCCTGCTTTGCTTCATTTTTGCAACATCAAGTCGGCCACGCATCTCAGCCATATCCTCTTGAGAATCCATTTTCGCTACGGCGATTTCACCCCGCATCTCAGCAATATCTTCTTGAGAATCAATCTTTTCTCTGGCAATTTTATTGCGGTCTACATTTTCCTGTTTATCTAATTTTAACCGCTCAGCATCCTCTTGAGCCTTACGATAGAGATCAGCTTCTTTAATACGCAACTCTTGACGACGCAACTCAACCAGGGGGTCTTCATCGCCTCCTGTATCCGCCATAACTTCAGCCGTAATTTGTGCAATAAGTTCAGATACGCGATTTTCAGCTTCTGTCATTAATTGCTTCTGTTGCTGTTCGTCTAATTGAATACCCTGCGCCTGTGCTTGTTGGATTTGTGGCCCTAGTTCTTCTGTCACCATTTTTCGTGCCTGCATACTAATATGCTGCGCTACATGGCCCATTAAAGAACCTGTAACTACAGGAGCTGCCATAACTATCGGTGTTTTCATCATTATCATATGTGTGGCAATATGTGCTTGGTGGTTTTGTTCCATAAACGCCTGCAATGGTTGGTTACTCAAAACATTACCATTTTCTTCAGAAGCGTCTACCGGTTGTGGTTCTTTAGGAGGCGGTAAAACTGTGTCAACATCTTTAATACCTAATGCCTCATACATGCGTCGATATGATTCATACATATTATGCATGTCAGGCGCAGCCTGCGCTAATTGCAGTTGCATCTGTGACAGCATAACACGCTGGCTACTACTAAAGATATTAGGATCACTAACGGGTATGACGTCTATACGATCATCAAAATCGGAAGCCTTAACATTTCGTTCAGCACCTACAACGTTGTACGGGTAATCAGGCGGTAAATATTCCGAAAATACCGTCGCTAGTAATTTTAATTCTAATCTTTGCGCATGGTGCAATCGTTTATGGATGCCAGACATAACCTTAGTGCCGCGCTCTAAAAGCGCCATGGTCGTGCCAACAGGCATTTCACGATTTAAACCATTTTCAGAAATAGGTAGTTCCGAAATGGCGCTAAACCGTTGACCTGATTGTATAATCAAGCCAAGTAATTGGAATAATGTCGCACTTGGTTCTTTATAAGGTAAAGGCAGCAAAGAATCGCGCAAATTACCACCAGGGCTATCCACATCACGAAATTCACCAGGAGACAAAGGCTCATCGTCATCACGTATACGAATACCGCGAGCCTTAAAGCCAGCGGGGAGATTAGCCAATGTACCTGCATCTATCAACTGCCGTAGAATTGAAGTTGCGGAACGGCTTAACCCACCAATCATATGGATTAAACCAAAACCATAGAACCCTAGTCCCGGAAGAAACTTAAAATGAACAAAATACTGCTTCTTCTTCATAGACTCATCTTCAGGAACCCAATTTCGGCGTATAGCCAAAACTTGACCAGAGGTTTCGTCTACAGTTACAATGTATGGGAGCCGTACTCCCGTAGGTTCTCCCATTTCGTCTGTATCTTCATACCCCAAAAGGTCTAAATCTACATGGCATTCTAAAAAAATGTATTCTTCGTCGTGAGAACCTGGGCGTTCACCCTGCAAATCATCAAGTTTAGATTGTGTGTCCGAAACTGTCATAGTTTCTGGAAAAATGTCTACATCTCTATAAAAACCGCTTATTTGCATCTTCCGTACGTCGTTTACATTCATGTGAACAACGTGGGTAATGCGCTCAGCACTTTGCAAATCTGTAGTAGTGTATGGAACTATCAAATCTTCACATGCAACAAATTTACTAACAGCCCGTTGCAGCGACTCGTCATAGTAAACTTTCTTAAAAGCTGATCCTGCTAACGGTAGGTAAAACAATAATTGATCCATATCCGGATCGTATTCTTCCATAACATCCGTAATCTGGTAATTCATATACTCCTTCACGCGCTGAGACTGTTTTTCACTCTCAGGAGAAATAGCACCCATAATTTGCGTTCTTACCGGCCCATCCGGAGGCAAAAGTTCCTTATATGCTTGGGCCTGAAATTGCACCACACTTTCTGCCAGTAACGGGTGTGAAATACCACTGGCTCCTTTAAAGGGCTGCTCTCTTTCCTCATACTTAAAGCCTAAAAGATCCAAACCCTCAACATAGGTCATCTCCCAATCTTTGCGACCCTGCTTATCGTCTCGATAAAACCCAATTAAATCACTGCCAAGTTTAGTTAATTCTCTAGACTCTACTGTTTCTGCAAGATTAGCGAAAAAATCATCAGATGAATCGGCACCCATCATTTGAGACGGATCAAAATCAACGGTTACACCACCCTCATCATCCTCTATTACAGAAATATCTTCCGGCATAACTTCTTCATCCACAGGAACATCAATAATATTCTCAAGAACGAATTGGTCATCAACAGAAGGAGAGTCACCAGTAAGGCGTTTATCTACAGCCATTAGTAATATTCCCTTGGGCGCATGTAGCTACGGGGCGTCTTATCATCATAGTCGTCAGGGTGGCTCACAAACCCTCCTTGGCGAAAACGCAACAAAGCCTGAACGGTACTATCCACCAAATCATCGTGATCACCTAAGGGAAATGCCGCACACTCTTCAATTAATTCATCTGCGAAACTTTTTTCAGGTACCCACACCATACCCGATTCTACTAATGGCGCAACAGCATTTACACGAGTTACCTTATCATTTCCACGGGTAGGTGTATACGTGGTAACAGGGATACCTGTCTGGCGTAATTCATATGTCAAGGGCAAACCACTAGCTTTGGCCTCAATTACCACGTTATCTGGATCCCAATATTTATACTGCTCATGGGCAACGCGCTTTAGTTCCGGAAATTCCCAACGACCCTTTATACTATCAAGTAAAATGATATGAAAAGACTCATCTTCATTGGGTTTAAACACACCCCATGTGGTGATTGCGCTATAGTCCGCGGTTTCCTTCGCACTAAATGCAGTATCATAACTTTGAATAATGTATTCTAGACCTGGAATCTTTTCGTCACCCCAGCGCCTCCACCATTCCCGCTTAATTAAGCTGCCCTCTTCAGCAGTAGGGTTTTGCATCCATTGAGCGTTCCACTTACCTACACTCAAACTAGCCTTAACCCCTAGTAGTTCTTCAACTTTCCAATATTCGGGCCAAACGGCTTTTTCATCCGGCATGATAGCCGGAAATTCCACAACCTCCCACCTATCCGCCATGTCATCAGACGCTTGAGCCTTTATAAGTTTCCCCGTTAAGTCCTTTACTGACCAACGAGTCATTACTAAGATAATGGCTCCTCCCGGCTGTAAGCGTTGCCGGGGACCAGATGTGTACCATTCGTACGCATTATCCATGGCCGTCGGACTAAGTGCGTCTTGCTCACTATGGGGGTCATCAATAATTAACAAATCCGCACCACGACCTGTAATTGCACCGCCTACACCAGACGCATAATACTCGCCACCCTCATTAGTTTCCCACCGTCCCGCTGCTTTAGTATCCGCACGGAGTTTTGTTTTCGGAAATACCCGGCTGTAGTCCGCACTATCCATAAGGTTACGAACTTTACGACCAAACCGTACAGCCAATTCACCAGTATGTGTGGTTTGGATGATCTTCAAGTCTGGTCTACGGCCAATTAGCCATGCAGGGAACAAATAGCTGGCAAATTCTGACTTAGTATGGCGTGGCGGCATGTTAACTATAAGCCGTTTTAATCGACCTTCAGCCACATCCTGAAATTTTTTGGCGATTATTCTGTGGTGTTCCCCTTCAATAAAGTTGGGCCACGTTAAACGCACAAACTCAAGAAATTTATCTTGGCATTCGTCTTGATCTTTTAAGGATTCCAAACGATCAGCAAGCATGAAGTACTCATTCAGCACTTCCTTCGGAAGCTGCTCAACGTCTAAGTCCATCTACACAATTCCAGCAAACGGTAATTGCCCACTAGACTGTAATAACCTACGGGCATCTTCCTCTGTAAATACGGGCGGCAAGTTAACCGGAGAAGGCTCAACAAAAGGCCCTGAAGGTTCTTGTCTTTCAGGGGGTTGATTTTGTCCCAATGCCGGTAATAGGACAAAAGGCGGCATCTCTTCCAATTCTGGGACGGTTGGCTCATCTGCAACTGTTGGCATATCCGGAAGAACCGGTGTTTCCGGAGCAGCGCCACTATCAAAACCTTCCCCACCTTCATCGAAACTTGGTGGATCGCCCGCTATGCTATCCATAAAGCTCCGACCCTCCTCAGCTACGCTATCAAAAAGACCGCGACCAAAATTTGGCAGCCCAAAATCAGGTAAATTTTGATCCACAAAACCACTAATAGCTGGCCCAAGATCAGGGAATGCCTGATCAACTAGGCCCAATGCTCCACGGTCTTCGTTTAGACCCCCTATAGTAGCCACGGGGCCTACCCCAGGTAGAAAACTACCAACAGCAAACGCCAGATTCGTAACGGTAGGGTTTAGCATCCCAAATGTTCGACTTGAAGCAATCGCCCTGTTTACCTGTTCTTCAGTTTGAGGGGCTACTACATTTATAGAATAATCATCAGTTACAGGGTCCATCTGGTTAAGGCTTACAACATCATCCAAAGTTGCCGTATTTTCCGACCCACCACTAGCCGCAAAACCACCAGGAGACATACTGCCTGTCCCGCCTTGCGAAATATTTCGCCCATATATGGACACGGCTTGTTCTTCAGTCAGCCACCCACGATCGAAAAAGTCTAGTACAGTAGCTTCATTTTCCTCAGCAGTTTGCTGATTAGGTATGCTTGTGTTTGTTACTTGGTCAAAGGCTTGATTAAAATAAGCGTTTAAAGCCTCGGTTTTGCTAGTAACATTGACGTTAAACCTTGACATAGGGCGCGGTGTGAACAAACTCCGACCAGAAGTTAAACCTAGCCCTAGGTTGTTTTCGGTCGCGGTTACAAGCCCCTCAGCAGCCGCAGCATTAGCAGCGGCATTAGCAGCGGCATTAGCAGCAGCTTGTGCTTCTGCCGCATCAATTTCGCCAATATCGGGCGCGTCAGCAGCATCTGCCGCAGTCGATGAGGGTGCGGGGTCTGCACTTTCAATAGAGGCTAAACCTATGTCCGAAGGGTCATCAAAACCCATTCCCTCCGAATCGCCGCCACCACCACCAGCATCAGCTCCTGTACCCGGACCTGTGCCAACGCCGCCTGGATCGCCTTCTCCAGAATCTCCTGGACCCCAATACGTCGGAATACCCCCCACCATGTACTGTCCACCCCCAGGAGCAACACCACCACCCTGCGCCCGTAACATTTCGGCTTCATCGGGTGTAATGTACGCTGCAAAATGGCCAGACGGTGCGTTTTCCAAAACATCTTTGGGCGCATCATCCACATCCATCAACAACTCACCAATACGCTTCGTTAATTCTCCACGCATCAATCTAACCCCATCATGGCCTCAGCACCCGTCATAACATAGCCTCCCTTATTCATACCAGAAGACTCCGGAATAATCTTCAACAAACTATCATCAAACACAACATAGTTATAGGTCTGGGTCTTCTTCTCAGCAATCATATCTTCTAACTTCTTAATATTCTTTTTTCGCGCTGCAATACTTTCCTCTAACCAAAAAGGAGCATCCTTATCCGCGCCCTCCAAACTATCACGCAACTCTAGGCTCTCCTTCTGGCTCTGCTCCATCTCCTCAAGACTTTTCTTCCGCGCCTTTAACTGCTGCGCCATATCATCAGGGCTTATCCAACGGCTCTGCTGGTCAAAATACTTAAGACCAGGGATGCCCGATTCCAACAAAGCCTCAGACGCACGCTGCTGCGAAACACCCATAGGCACTCGGATATCATTCGTTTTCCGGCGCATCTCCTCAGTCAACCGCTTATATATATTTCGTCCATTATCAGCCATATTCACAGGTTCGGAAATACCAACCTGCTCATAAACCTTCCTCACCTTATCTCGCATCAAAACACCCTGCTCACTCAAAGGTCTAAACCAATCCAATAAATCCTTCTGCTCAGTATCTATCTCAACTCTATAAAGGTTTCCAGGCTGGTCAGGCGACTCAACCATATTATACATTCCAGTCAACTTCTTTTCCGGGCGGTACGTCTCCGCAACATCCTTCTGGTCCGCTATGTAAATACCCCAACCATACGACTGGTTTCCCTCACCCGTTCCAACCGTCGAAGGGTGCAACTTAAACTTTTCAACATCATGCTTCGTACCATGGTACCCACGCACATTCTGCGGACTACCAAACACACCCAACGAGCCTTTCGGTACAGCCTTAGTCGCAACACCAAGAACTTGGGGCGCGGCCATCGCAGGAACAACCGTCAACGGGTCAACCGTCTTCCCCGCAAACATATCCAAAAATCCACGCCCTACCTCACCTAAAACCGTGGGCAATCCAAAATCCGTTCGCGGCTCCTGCGGCGCACCATAAATAGGATCATAAGTAGGCGTCGTCTTCGCAGGTATCAAACTCCCCGTAAAAGAAGCCGCAGGGTCAGGTTCCAAAGCACGTCGGTACGTCAGCAAATCAGCAGGGTACGGAATCTCCTCACTGCCAGGAATAGGCACCCCCTGCAACGGCGAATCAACAGGGTGCCGGCTCCAATCTATAGGCTTCGCAGCAGCAAACGGGTCTTCACGGTCGGTCGGGTAACCATCCGCAGGCCGCGTCGCAATAATAGTCTCAGCAGCAGATATCCCTCCACCACCAAAGCCTCCTCGTCGGACCTTCAAACTCTCAGAAGAAGCCAATCAAACTCTCCTCAAAAACTTAAAAATTTTCGAAAATTATTTTCACTATCTACAGTTTCCTCAATCGTGAAGAATGGTCAGATAATCAAACACACTAAACCCTGCATCAATCAACAGCAAACAAAACTTTTGGGTAACGAACACCGGACGGAGAATAGTGGGAGGGTGGGTGGGACCGACGTGCCGCTATTGGGGGGGTTGGCCCCAAAAAGGCGCTACCAAGTAACGGCTAAGTAATGGTAGTACCTTTACTTGGTGGCTACTTGGTGGCTACTTGGTAGCGGGCCACATATGTTGTACCCAGGCATTGTTGGCCATGGCGCGGGCTTGCGCCCATAGGTATTGGTTAATGGCGCGGCCTAAGTTTTGGTGCGCCGCCCTATTACTTAGGCTTGGCGCATGGGCGCGGGCACGGGCGCGGGCCTGCGCAGGGGTGGCAGGCTTACCGGGCACGGGCGCGCGTGTTACCCGCGCGGCCTTGGTAGTGGGCGTAGGCAATATGCATTGCGGCCCTAGCTTGCAATGTTGCTGGCAGGTACTTACCGCGCCCAAGTACCATTGCGGGCCATAGGTTAAGGCGGGCACGCATAGTGCCGGGCCATTGGGGGTGGGGTAAACGCAATTTAAATGCTGCATTGTTTTAATACCTTTTGGTTGGGGTGGCAGTTTGGGCACGCGCACGGCGCGCCCTGTTGCTGCTACTTTTGCAGGGTAATAACGCCCTGCCATGCTGCCGCTA
>TARA_R110000850_G_scaffold129227_2_pt1 | contig 18392 bp, 16 predicted proteins | sample TARA_R110000850 | Tara Oceans TARA_R110000850 (sample SAMEA4397586) | marine metagenome | biome: Polar Biome; feature: [SRF] surface water layer (ENVO:00010504); material: water (ENVO:00002006), including particulate matter (ENVO:01000060) such as... | depth 5 m | reverse complement strand
CGCCGCCTGCCTCTCGGTCCTGACTGACGGCCCGAGCTTTGGCGGCAGCCTTGCCGATTTCGCCGCGATCCGCCGCGCCGTCAGCCTGCCCATGCTGCGCAAGGATTTCCTGATCGACCCGATCCAGGTCGCCGAATCCCGGGCACACGGCGCTGATTGCATCCTGATCATCCTGTCGGCAGTCGATGACGCTCTTGCCGCCGAACTCCACGCTGCTGCGGATGATTTTGCGATGGATGTTCTCATCGAAACCCATGACGAGGCCGAGATGGAACGGGCACTGAAGCTCGCCTCGCCGCTCATCGGCATCAACAATCGCGATCTGAAACGTATGGTGACTGACCTGTCGACGACCGAGCGCCTCGCCCCGATGGTCCCGGCCGACCGTGACATTGTCGCGGAAAGCGGAATATCGACAACAGATCACATCTCTCGACTCCGCCAGACGGGCACCCGACGCTTCCTGATAGGCGAAAGCCTCATGAAAATGAACCAGATGCGCGAATCTGCCGTGACAGGGTTAAGAAAAGCCCGTTCCAATTGACCCGAACCATGAACACATGTAGAACATAAGAGAACATAGATTCGGACGGAAGGAATCACCCGTGCTGACCAGTAAACAGAAAGAGCTGCTGCTCTTCATCAATGAGCGGATCAAGGAGACGGGCGTCTCCCCCTCGTTCGATGAAATGAAGGAAGCGCTCAATCTCGCCTCCAAGTCCGGCATTCACCGCCTGATCTCGGCACTTGAGGAGCGTGGTTTCATCCGCCGCCTCGCGCACCGCGCCCGCGCGCTGGAAGTGCTGAAAATGCCGGAATCCGCCATTCCCACGCCGAACATGCGTGGCCGGAAGGACTTCAAGCCCGCGCTCGTGGCCACAGGCCTGCCGTCCGAGGCCCGTGCACCCCGCGCCATCCCCATTCTTGGCCGGATCGCGGCAGGCGTGCCGATTTCCGCCATCCAGCAGGACAATGGACATATCACGGCCCCGGACGACCTTGCCGAGGGCGAGGAACATTTCGCACTCGAAGTCAAAGGCGACTCGATGATCGAAGCGGGCATTCTCGAAGGCGATCTCGTCATCCTGCGCCGCACCGAAGCAGCAAATACGGGCGACATCGTCGTCGCCCTCATTGACGGCGAGGAAGCCACGCTCAAGCGCCTGCGCCGCAAAGGCGCTTCCGTTGCGCTCGAGGCCGCCAACCCGGCCTATGAAACCCGCATTTTCGGTCCCGACCGCGTTCAGGTTCAGGGCCGTCTTGTCGCCCTTGTGCGCCGCTACGACTGACAGGACTTCCAGGCTCGTTTGCGGCACGCTGCGCCGACCCGGATTCCACAACCGCTGCGCCGTGATGCTCGGACAAACCGTCCTCTTCGGCGAAATGACACTTTCCCGCTGAAGCAGCACGACCGCCGCCATGCGCCGCGCCATAGAGGCCGCCCCGCCAGATGCCAGCCATGCCGCAAAACACGCGAGGCGAGCGACCACATCCCCGCCCACGCGCTTCGCAGGTCGCGGCGCGCCCCCTTGCCTTCAGGCGCAACCTTGTGTTTGTGCACCGCAGAAGCGCTTTCGACCCGCATTTACGAGGAGCCTGCCCCCCTGATGACCGTTGTCACGCGATTTGCCCCCTCTCCCACCGGCATGTTGCACATTGGAGGGGCAAGGACCGCACTTTTCAACTACTTGTTTGCCCGTCGCCATGGCGGCCGTTTCCTCCTGCGCATCGAGGATACCGACAAGGCCCGCTCCACCGACGCCGCAACGGCCGCCATTCTTGAAGGCATGGCATGGCTCGGACTGGAGACCGACGAGCCGCCGCTGATGCAATCGAGCCGTGACGCACGCCACGCCGAAGTGGCAAATGAGATGCTGTCGCGCGGCAAGGCGTTCAAATGCTACGCAACCCCTGAGGAACTCCAGGCGCGGCGCGATCTCGGCGAGGAGAAGCGTCAGGCCGCCAAGGCCGATAATCTGTCTGAAGCCGAACGCGCGGCGGTGCTGAATGAGGCCAATGCGCTCCTCGCCCCCTTCCGGTCGCCCTGGCGTGACGGGGGCCCAGCGCCGTCGCCTGACGCGCCCTTCACGGTGCGCCTACGGGCACCGGATGATGGCGAACGGATCGTTGAGGACGCTGTTCAGGGGGCTGTGAAGATCCAGGCCGATGAAATCGACGACCTGATCATGCTGCGCGCCGACGGCTCGCCCACTTACATGCTCGCGGTGGTAGTCGATGACCATGACATGAACATCACCCACGTCATCCGCGGCGACGATCATCTGCGCAACACGTTCCGCCAGGTGCCGATCTATGAAGCCATGGACTGGCCCGTCCCGCAATTCGCACACGTCTCGATGATCCATGGCAATGATGGGGCCAAGCTCTCGAAGCGCCATGGTGCGTTGTCGACGCTTGCCTATCGCGACATGGGCTACCTGCCGGAAGCACTGACGGCCTACCTGCTGCGGCTCGGCTGGAGCCATGGTGACCAGGAGATTTTCACGCGGGAAGAAGCGATTGCCGCTTTCGATCTGGAAGGCATCGGCAAGGCGCCGGCCCGGCTTGATCTGGAAAAACTCGGTCAGATCAACTCGCACTTCATGCGTCTGGCCGAAGATGACCGCCTTCTCGGGCTTTTGCGCCCCATTCTGGAGGCAGATTCTCGCCTTGAGGACGTGGAGCTGGCGCGCGTCGAACGGGCTTTGCCGCACCTCAAGGACCGGGGCAGCACCCTGGATGAACTGGCAGCCGCCTTTGCCTTCCTGGTTGTGAAAAGACCGCTCGATCTCAACAAGAACGCCAGAAAGGCGCTTTCTGCAGAAGGGCTTGACCGGCTGGCCGGACTGAGCGACGAACTGCGGCGTATATCGCAATGGACGACGGATCGAATTTCGGAGACGATCTCTTCGTATTGCACCACAAAAGACCTATCTATGGGGCAGGTAGGACAACCACTCCGTGCCGCGCTGACTGGCGGCCTTTCCGCACCTGATATTGCACCGGTGCTCGAATGGCTTGGACAGGACGAAGCGCTTGCGCGGATTGACGATCAACTGGCCGGGGCTGGCCGCTGAGCCAGCTGCGCCGAACATGAACAAGAAGGGCAAAAGCTGATGGAAAACAAGACGAAGAAAGCCGGTACCGCCAAGCTGGAACTGGACGGCAATACATATGAGCTGCCCGTACTTTCAGGCACCCACGGTCCCAATGTCATTGACGTGCGCAAGGTCTACGCAGAGTCGGGCCGTTTCACCTTCGACCCGGGCTTTACATCCACGGCGAGTTGCGAAAGCCAGATCACCTTCATCGACGGTGACGAAGGCGTCCTCCTGCACCGTGGCTACCCGATCGGCCAGCTTGCCGAGAAATCGACATTTCCCGAAGTCTGCCATCTCATCCTGAAGGGCGAACTTCCGAGCACGAGCGAGCTTGCCGAGTTTAACAGCGAAATCAAGCAGCACACCCTCCTCCACACACAGATGGACCGCTTCTTTGACGGGTTCCGCCGCGACAGCCATCCGATGGCCATGTTGACCGGTGCGGTCGGTGCGATGGCATCCTTCTATCCGGGTGCCATGGACAGCGAAGATCCCGACGAACGCCACCTCAGCTCGATCCGTCTGGTCGCGAAAATGCCGACGCTTTGCGCCCGGATCCTGAAATACAATATGGGCCAGAAATTCGTCGATCCACGCAACGAATTCTCCTATGCTGAAAACTTCCTCAACATGTGCTTCTCGGTGTCGGCCGAGGATTACAAGGTCGACCCGAAAATCGCCAAGGCGATGGACCGGTTCTTCATACTTCACGCCGATCACGAACAGAATGCCTCGACATCGACAGTTCGTCTCGCCGGTTCGTCGGGCGCCCACCCGTTCGCCGCCGTCGCTGCAGGCGTCGCATGTCTCTGGGGCCCAAGCCATGGCGGCGCCAACGAAGCCTGCCTCAACATGCTGCACGAGATCGGCACCGTGGATCGCATTCCCGAATTTATCGAGAAGGCCAAGGACAAGGACGATCCATTCCGCCTGATGGGTTTTGGCCACCGCGTATACAAGAACTATGATCCGCGCGCGACCGTCATGCGCGAGTCCGCGCACGAAGTGCTCGACCTGCTTGGCCTCAAGGACCAGCCGATCCTGAAAGTGGCAATGGAACTGGAGCGTATCGCACTCGAAGACGAGTATTTCGTCGAGAAGAAGCTCTATCCGAACGTCGATTTCTACTCGGGCATCATCCTCGATGCTATGGGCTTCCCGAAGCAGATGTTCACCGTCCTCTTCGCCCTCGCCCGCACGGTTGGCTGGGTCGCCCAGCTCAACGAGATGATCGAGGATCCGACGCAGCGCATCGGCCGTCCACGCCAGATCTATACCGGCGCCGCCCAGCGCGACTACGTGCCAATCGCCAATCGCTAGGCAACTGCTTCCGAGAGGATCACGTCGGCTGCGATTTCAGCCGCGTCCCGATCGCCCTCTTTCATTCGGGAGAGGGCGATTTGCTGTGCGGCCCTCTGTTCCGCAAGAACGTCAGGATTTGTCAGCCAATACAGTGCCCGCGCGGCGATCAGGTCCGGCGTCTGTTGTGTCTGGACGAATTCGGGAACGATTTCCTGGTCATCGCTGATGATGTTGAGCAGGGTAATATGCCGCTTTTGATACAGGAACCCGCGGGCCAGCGCCCAGGTCAGCCATCCTGTCTTGTAGGCGACGATCATGGGCGTGCCCTGCATTGCCAGTTCTGTGGTCACAGTGCCGGAACAGGCAAGCGCGAGGTCGGCCGCGACCATCGCATCGTAGCGCTCTGAGGCATCATGCGAAACCGTTGCCCAGTCTGTGGCATCGGGAAAGGCATCCGCAAATTCCGCTGCAACGCTTGCGGCCGGTGCCATGATGATTTCACGGTCCGGGTCGGACTCCTTGAGGATACGCGCCGCCTCAACAAGGGCTGGCGCCACCCGCTTGATTTCGCTCCGGCGGCTGCCGGGCAGGACAAGGATGGCCTGCGCATCAGCCGGAATTCCGTGCCTGCTGCGAAACTCGCCCGGCCTGCCCCATTCATGACGCGACAGCGCCGGATTGCCAATGACCGTCGTTTTCAGGCCATAGGGTTCGTAGAACGGCGCTTCGATCTCATGCATGCACAAGAGGTGATCCACGGTGGCCGACAGCGGTTTGGCACGACCAGGCCGCGTTGCCCAGACCTGCGGTCCAATCAGTTTGACCAACCTTATGTGCGGTGCCCGCGTGCGCACCCGCTGGGCCACGCGCAGCATGAAGCCCCAGGAGTCCACCAGAACGACAACATCCGGCGCATCGGCGATGATGGCATCGGCGGCGATGTCGGCGAGTTTCACAACCGTCGCATAGACCTTCACGCCTTCGAACAGTCCCAGGATCGACAGGGGCGAAATATCAATCGGCGACTCAATGCCAATTGACGCCATTTCAGCGCCGCCGATGCCTGAGACATGAACCTCAGGCTTTTTGACCCTGATCCTGTCGATCACTTCCCGCGCCAGAAGATCGCCCGAGGATTCGGCCGCGACGAAATAGAGACGCGGCGCGGTCATGTGCCTTGTCCGGGATCAAATCCGAAAATGAAAACACCCAGCCTGTCTGCCGCCGCCTGCATTTCAGCCCGGCCGAGCATCAGGGCGCCGCCCGCTTCGACCGCGAGGCCCTCAAGACCGGCCGCCGCAACCTTCTCCACGGTGGAGACACCCACGGTCGGCAGGTCGATCCGACGCTCCTGTGCAGGTTTGGGCCGTTTTACCAGAACGCCGCGTCTGGCCTCTGGCGTCCCGCGAATGGCTTCCGGCAGGATCGCGCACCGTTCCAGCATGGCATCAGTGCCCTCCTGCGCCTCGACGGCCAGCACGAGGCCATCGCATACCACGCAGCCTTGCCCGATATCGAGATCGCCGAGAGAGGCCACCACGTGCGCGCCACGCGCAATATCGTTCATGGCCTCGTCAGATGGCGCCGGACCAGCCACATGGCCTGACGGTGCCCGCAAGGCAGCATGAGCGGCATCCGAGCCAATCACATTGAACCCCTGCTTCTCGATTTCGGCGACGAGCAGGCGAAGCAGCGCATCATCGCCTTTGCCGGCCTCAGCCAGCACTTTCGGAAGCAGGGCGGCGCCGCGCATATCCAGCTTGAGATCCCTGAAGTTCGGGCGCTTCACGATTCCCGCAAACAACACATCCCTGCAGCCTGCAGCCTTCAGGCTGGCGTAGAGCTTACCGACCTCGCCGAGACCGATCACCGTGCCAGGATAGTTCGCGAGGCGCGGCTCCTCAAAACCCTTGAGGCGCAGGACATGGACGCCCTGCCCCGTCGCGACGGCATTCTCCGCAATGACAACAGGCAGGTCACCTAGTCCGGCAATGAGTCCCAAGGGGGCGATCATGCGACACTCATCCCGGTTTGCAGATCGGACGGTCGCCGCCGGCACGGATGAAGTCGATCATTTCCATCGCGAGTGGCTTGTCCCTGAACGTCACGGCCGCCGCTGCCAGTCGGTCCCTGAACAATCCCTCGCCTGTGAACACGGCCTTGTACGCGCTGCGCACTTCCTGAAGCTGGGACTTGTCAAAGCCGCGCCGCTTGAGGCCGACCATGTTGAGCCCGGAAAGTTTTGCATGATTGCCGATGACCGAGCCGAACGGGATGACGTCTTCAACGAGGATTGCGCCGCCGCCAATGAAAGCGTTGCGCCCAATGCGCGTGAACTGGTGAACGGCAGCCTGGCCGCCGAACCACACATTGTCACCCACCGTGATATGTCCGGCCAGCGCGACATTGTTCGCCATCACGACGCTGTCGCCGATATGATTGTCATGCGCGATGTGCGCACCGACCATGATGAAACAATCGTTGCCAATCCGCGTCAGGCCGCCCGATTTCGGAACGCCCGTGTGGATGGTTGCGAATTCACGAAATGTGCAATTATTGCCGACCTCCAGCCGCGATTCAGGCGTTTCCTGAAATCCGATCACCTGGGGCGGTCCACCAATCACGGCGTGCGGGTGCAGGAGGCAATTCTCGCCAATCCTTGTGTGGCCCGTCACGACCGCATGCGAGCGCAGCTCAGTCCCCTTGCCCAGCACGGCATGCGGGCCAACATGACAGAACGGCCCGATACGAACGCCTTCGCCAAGTTCAGCCCCGGTCTCTACAAGGGCAGCAGGATGAATTTCAACGGGCATAGACAGGTCCAGGCGCGGCAAGTGAGACATGATAGCCTAATCGGCAGCTGATCAGGACGTTTTCTTCGGATTTGCCTGCTTCTGCAACCATGCGACTTCGCGCAAGTACTGGCGGTGGGGTTTGGCAGGCGTGCCGCCCCATATCCCGCCATCATCAATATCCCGGAAAACGCCCGATGCTGCTGCAAGGCTGACGCCGTCGCCGATCCTGACATGATCCGCAATACCGACACGGCCACCCATGCGGGTACCGTCGCCGATCGTCACCGAGCCTGAAATACCGCCAAAGGCGGCCATCACGACGCCGCGTCCGAACACGACATTGTGGGCCACCTGGCAGAGATTATCGAATTTGGTGCGCTCTCCGATGATCGTATCGTCGAAGACACCGCGATCAATGCAGGTGTTTGCCCCGATCGTCACATGATCCTGCAGGATGACCCGGCCGAAATGCGGCGCGTCTTCCATGCCCGAGGGACCGCCCATGACGCCAAAGCCGGCCTCACCAATCCGGGCACCCGACAGGAGCGTGACATTGTCTCCGACAAGCGCGCAGAAGACGGAAGCATTCGCCCCGATCCGGCATTTGCGACCGATCTGAACTCCCGGTCCGATCACCGAATTGGGCCCGATCACACTGCCCTCGCCAACGGTCGCGCCCGGTCCGATCACTGCGCCCGGTGACAGGGTGGCGTCCGGATGCACTTTTGCATCGGGCGAAATCCGCGCATCACCATTCCAGACCAGATGCCTCGGCTGAAACAGGGAAAACGCCACGACACCATGGTCGTGACGCGGCAGGTTTGTCAGCAAATATGGGACACCTTCAGGAACGTGCCGCACATTGGCGGCATTGACGATCAGGGCGGAGACATCAGGACTGACCGATACCTCTCCCTTGCCATCCCCATCCAGAAAGGAAAGGTCTCCGGCCCGGCCTGTGGCCGAAGCGGAGACCCCCCTGATTTCGACAGACGCGTCTCCGTGGAGCGCAGCGCCGGTCAGTTCCGCAATCTTTCCAAGCGTCGTGGCCCCAAGTGGCGCGTAGAAACGTGGATCGATCGTCACGGCACGGTGTTCCTACTGGGCAGGTTGGGCCGGCACGCGCTGGCGTGACACGGCAATCGTCGGTGTTTTGGCGTCAAGCTTGCTGATTACAAGCGCCGTCACATCGACCGTATCAGCACTGTAGATCACCTGTCCCTTGGACATGACAACCTGCGCCTTCTTCTCGTTCACGACTTCCATCAGCACAGGCTCGATTGCGCGGTTGAAATCGACCAGCGCCTTGCGTTCTGTCAGCTGGAATTCCTGGCTGACAACTTGACGCTTCTGAGCGAACTCATTGGCGCGCTGCTGGTAGGCCGTCAGTTGGGCAACCAGCGCCGTATCGGCTGCGACCGCTTCCCGGGTCTTGCCTTCGATTTTGGTCTGGAGCGACTTGCCGTCTGTTTCGAGCGTTGCACGTATGGGCTCCAGCTCGTTCTTCATCTGGGTTTCAAGGCTGCTCAGCTTTGTCTGGATGTCCTTGCCGGCCTTGGATTCTGTCAGCAGGCGACCTTCATCGATCATGACGACTGTCGTGCCCTGTGCAAGGGCTGCAGGCGCAGCGACAGCCGCTCCTGTAACCATGAGCGAAAGGGCGACTAGCATGTTTTTGAGTGGGGACATTGTCCGTCTCCTGTTTGGCGATTCTGGATCAGAAACGTGTAGAGGTTGAGAACCGGAAAGTTTCGGTTCGGTCGTAATCTTCCCTGCGCAGGATCTGCGAGAAGTCAAAACGAATGGGGCCGAAAGGCGAGTCCCAGAAGACGCTCAGACCCGCAGACGCGCGCATGGCGGTTGCATCCTTGGTGATACGCACTGCCGGCAGGCCGGTTTGCGGATCAGTGAAGTAAACCGTCGGGCTGATATCCGGACCACGAAGGGTTCCGAGGCCGCCGACATCAGCAAACAGGGCGCTCTTGATGCCATATTCTTCCGGGAAGACGTTTGGCAAGCTGAGCTCGAATGTGCCCTGGTAGTAGGTGTTGCCCCCTTGCGAGTTCAGGCGTCGTGTCGCCACGATTTCACCTGTTGCCGGGTCGACAACCCGCACGACTTCGCGCGGGCCGAGGCCTGCCACATCAAAGCCGCGGAACGTGTTGCCACCTCGGAAAAAGCGGTTGTTGATCCGGATACCCTGTCCGTTCTCGAGCGGGAAAACGTATCCTGCAGAGAAACGTGCACTCGCGATGACTTCCTTCCAGATGCCGCGATACAGGGATGTGCTGGTTTCGGTCCGGAGGTATTTCACGTCACCGCCAAGGCCGGCAGCTTCCTGACTCCACCTGAAGTCAAATCCGCGCGTCGGGCGGATCGGATCATTGGTACGGTCCCAGAAGAAGCTGTAACCGACAATGCTCGAAATCTCGCTGCGCTCAGACCGGCAGTTTGAATCGCGTAGCAGGTAGAGCGGATCACACTGGTCAACGATGACCTCGCCCGCGACGGCACCATCGGACGCCCGGGCAGGCCGGAACAGATCGTCAGTTGCATCATTCGGTGTGTCAGCCCCTGCAACCTGAATGGTGCGAGTCGATGTAAACCGTGTGGTCGTATCAAGGAGGACATCAAAGTCCGGAATCTGCACGTCATCTGACTGAAGCTTGTAGCTCAGGCCAAGCTGCATGCGCTCGGTCAGCGGAAAGCCGACGCGCAAGCCGGCACCAACCGTTTCAGCGGTATAGCTGCCGAAATCCTTGAAATCCTGTTTGGTGGCGTACAGGTCGACACCTGCTGACAGGTTACGGTCGAGGAAGCGCGGCTCGGTGAAGCGCAGGTCGACAACCTGCTGGCGGCTGGACGTCGACACGCGCGCCACAACGGACTGACCGCGTCCTCGCAGGTTACGCTGCGAAGCGCTGAGGTCGAACAGGTAGGAGTCGACTGACGAGAAGCCTGCCGCGAACGACAGCTCACCCGTTGGCTGCTCGGTTACCTTGACGTCCACGATGCTTTTGTCGGCGCCATCGCCCGGCGTTTCGACGATTTCCACATCCTTGAAATAGCCGAGGGACCGTACGCGGTTCTTTGACCGGTCGAGCAGGATCCGGTTAAACGCATCGCCTTCCGAAATACGCAGCTCACGGCGGATAACGCGGTCAAGCGTTTGGGTGTTTCCGACAATATTGATGCGCTCGATATAGACCCGCGGACCTTCATCCACGGCAAAGGTGACATCGATCCGGCCGGTGTCCGGGTTCACGTCCAGCTGGGGACGAATATCCACAAAGGCATAACCAGCGATACCGGCCGCATAGGTCAATGTATCGATCGTGTCCTCGATCAGGTTCCCCTTGAACAGGTCGCCTTCCTGGATCGGCACGGCGCGGCGCAAGGCGGTCGCATCCAGTTTTTCCAGAGCCGTCTCGACCTTGACCTCACCAAAGTCATACTGACGACCTTCGTCGATCGTCATCGTGATATAGAAATCCTTCTGGTCCGGTGTCAGTTCGGCAACGGCCGATGTCACCCGAAAATCGTAATAGCCGTTATTCTGATAGAACTCGCGCAGCTTCTCGCGGTCATATTCAAGGCGGCCGGGATCATAGTTGTCGTTCGAGCTGAAAAAGCGCCACAGGCGCGACTGGCGCGTGACGATCTCGCTGCGAAGGCGCGAGTCGGAATATTCCTTGTTGCCGATGAAATTGATCGAGCGGACGCCCGTGACCGGCCCCTCGGTGATCTCGAATACCAGATCGACGCGGTTTTGCTCAAGCGGCTTGTATTGCGGCTCGACTTTCGCGGCGAAACGGCCTGACTGGCGATACAGTTCGAGGATGCGCTGCACATCGGCTTGAACACGCGCGGCGGTGAAAATCCCGCGCGGCGCAGCCTGGATTTCGTCCTTGAACTTGTCGTCCTTGAGTGCCCGGTTGCCCTCGAAAATAACGCGGTTGATGATCGGGTTCTCGACCACACGCACCAGCAGGTCATCGCCATTCCGGTCAATCGACACGTCGGCAAACAGGTTGGTGGCAAACAGCGTTTTCAGCGACAGGTCTATGCGTTCCGCATCGAACGCATCGCCCGGCTCCACAAGCAGGTAGGACTGAACGGTCCGTGCCTCGATCCGCTGGTTCCCCTCCACGAGGATTGACCGGATCGTACCGCCATAGCGGTTGTCTTCCTGCGCCTCTGCGGAATTGGTCAGGCCCGGCAGCGACACCGATGCAAAAACGCTGGTCGCCATAAGGGTTGCTGCAAGGAACTTACGCATCGTGGAATGATCTCTCTGATTAGCCTCGGGTCAGCCGGTTAGCCGCCCACTCCCCCGAACAAGCCGGTCTCGATGATGTCACCCCACGTGATCACCACCACCATCCCCAATAACAGGATCAGGCCGAATGTCAGGCTCATCTCCTGCACTTTTTCGGGCAGTTCCTTGCCCATCACCGCCTCATAAGCATGAAAGACAAGGTGTCCGCCATCCAGCACAGGCAGTGGCAACAGGTTGAAAAAGCCCACACCGACCGAAATAGCCGCGCAGATGCTGAGAAGCATCCAGAACAATTGTTCCACACGCTGGGCCCTTGTCAGCTCCGGCTGGCTCCACACCTTGTTGACGACACGGCGGGAAATGTCGCCAATGCCGACCGGGCCCGTCATGGCATTGAACGACATCTTGCCGGTCACGATTCGCGACAGCATGGTTACGGTCCGGTCCAGCGTCGCGCCCGTTTCAACAACGCCCGCGCCCAGTGCCTCAACCGGATTATATTTCGTCCGTTCGCCCATCGCGATGCCGGCCAGCATGATCCCAGCCGTGCTCTGGGGCACCATCTGGCCAAACTCGTTTTCCCGCACCACTTCGTTCGGCGTCACCTTGACGCTCAGGGCCTCGCCGTCACGCAACACGTCAAACGTCATTTCCTTGTTGGGATTGAGCAGGATCGGTATCGTCACGGTCTGTGCGTCGGTCACCGGCTTGCCGTTCACGGCAACGAAAACATCGCCAGCAGTCAGGCCGCCCTGCTCTGCAGGAGACCCTTCAACGACGCCCGCAACACCCACGGAATAATTCGCCTTGCCGTGTACACCCAGGATCAGCGCAAAAATCAGGCTGGCCAGGACAAAATTCGCAACCGGCCCGGCAACGCTGACAAGCGACCGCTGCCAGACGGCGAGATCCTTGTAGGCCTTGCCCTGCGGGCCCTGTTCGATCTTGCCGACATCACCGGCAAGCTGGCTCTCGCCGACAAATTTCACGAAACCGCCGAGGGGAATCCAGTTGATGCGCCAGCGCGTTCCGACGCGGTCCTTGCGCTCGTACAGGGGTTTGCCGAAACCGACCGAGAATGATTCCACGGCTGCGCCATAGAAGCGGCCCACAAGGTAGTGACCCAATTCATGCACGATCACGACAATGCCCATCATGAAGATGAGGCATGCAATGAATAGCGGACCTTGGCTCAGAACCTGACCCAAACGACTTACCCTCCTGCCCGGCGCGGGGCCTTCTTCAGCAACTCGGCCGCCATTTCGCGTCCGAACCGGTCCAGATAAGCTATTTCCTCCAGCGTGTCACAGGCCATTGCGGCCATGTCACCAGATGAAAAGCGACTCAATACTTCGTCTACGGCCCAGCTTATGTCCAGAAAACCGCATTGGCCCGCAATAAATGCAGATACTGCAGCTTCATTAGCGCAATTTAATACGGTTGTGCCAGCCGAACCCAGCGCGATCGCGCGACGCGCGAGTTCGATCGCCGGAAAGCGCGTCGCGTCGACGTCCGCAAAGTCCAGCCGCCCAAGGGCGGCGAGATCCAGCCGGGCCACATTCGTCGCCACCCGGTCAGGCCAGCCCAGCGCATAGGCAATCGGGGCGCGCATATCCGGCGCGCTCAATTGCGCGATCACCGACCCGTCATTGAAGTGGGCCATGCCGTGAATGATCGACTGCGGATGCACCAGCACATCGATCCGCTCAGCCGGGACATCGAACAGATAGGCCGCCTCGATGAACTCAAGCGCCTTGTTCATCAGGGTCGCGCTATCGATGGAATTCTTGATGCCCATGTCCCAATTGGGATGCGCGGCCGCTTCTGCCGGCGTCGCCCCCGCCATCTGCGCCAGCGTTGCCGTCCTGAAGGGGCCACCGGAGGCCGTAATTGTCAGTTTTTCAAGCGATCTGCCGTCACCCAGGGCCTGAAATATCCCGCTATGCTCGGAATCGACCGGCAGGACGCGCGCCCCGGTCCTCGCCGCTTCTGACAGGATCAGCTTGCCGCCACAGACGATGCTTTCCTTGTTGGCAATGGCCACGTCCGTTCCTTGACGAACGGCTGCCAGCGTTGATGACAGCCCCGCAGCGCCCACAATGGCCGCCAGGACGCGGTCACAGGGCCGGGTGGCCGCCTCGGTCACCGCTTCGGGCCCGCCTGCCGTCTCGATCCCGGTGCCCTCAAGTCGCTGCCTCAGGTCAGCCAGCCGGGATTCATCGGCGATGACGGCAATCTGCGGCCTGAAAGCAATGGCTTGTCGGGCGAGGGCTTCAGAATCGCTGCCGGCGGCGAGCGCGACGATTTCAAATGGCGTGTCCCCCGCCGCATTGGCCTGCGCGACGACATCGAGTGCAGACGTGCCAATGGAACCGGTGGAGCCCATGATCGAGATACGACGAACGGTCATGACTCAGAACCCGAGCGCGCCTGAAAGGCCCGGAATGAAGAACAGGGCCAGCGAGCCGAAAATGCCGACGGCCCCAAGCCCGTCCACGCGGTCCAGAACGCCGCCATGGCCCGGCAACAGGTTGCCGGCATCCTTGACCTTAAAGCGCCGTTTCAGGCCGCTCTCAAACAGGTCACCGCACTGCGCAACAACGGAAATCGCAATGCCCGTTGCGATCCAGACCGGAAACGACGCCATTTCGATGTCCGCCCCGGCAAGTCCGCACAGGGCGCACGCGGTCACGGCGCCCAGTGCGCCGCTCCATGTCTTGTTTGGGCTTTCGCTTGGCAGCAGGCGGGGACCACCGATCCCGCGCCCCGTGAAATAGGCTGCCGCGTCGGAGACCCAGACAAATGACATGAAAAACAGGGCTGCGGCCCGGCCATCCCATGGGCCTTCACGCAGGAAAAACAGGCTGGAGGCCATCGCCGTGACGTAGAACAGGCCAAATGCCGCGGTCCAGCGCACACGCAGGCCACCAACGGCCGTCATCGCACAGAAGGCCAGGCCAGCAACAATGATGAGCGTGCTGAGCCAGAGCATCCCGAGCGGCAGCGTGACGCAGAATGCGGCAGTGGCCAGCGCCATGGCCCGGCCATGCGGATAGGCGCTGATCTGGCTCCATTCCAGGGCCATCGCGCCTGCAAACACGGCGCAACCGATTGCCAGCCACCAGCTGCCGGCCCAGACCATTCCAACGGCAACCGGGATCAGGACAATAGCCGATATCAGCCGAAGTCCGAGTTCCGAGAAGCGCTGGTCGCGCGGCGTCCAGTCTCCCATTACACGGCCCCTGGCAGAACGGCGCCGAACCGGCGCTCGCGCTCTCTGTATTTGGCCAAGGCGTCTTCCAGGCACGCCTGGTCAAAGTCCGGCCAGAGGACGTCCAGGAAGATCAGTTCCGAATAGGCGCACTGCCAGAGAAGGAAATTGCTGAGCCGGTATTCACCGCTTGTGCGGATCAGAAGGTCGGGGTCGGGCATGCCATCAGTATCCAAGAAGGCGCCAAACGCCGCCTCGGTCACCTCCTCCGCCTTCATCCGGCCCTCGGCCACCGCCTCGGCCACGCCGCGCGCCGCCCGGGCAATCTCTTCACGGCCGCCGTAATTGAACGCAATCGTCAGGAAGAACGTATCATTGGCAGCAGTCTCCCGCTCGGCCTTGTCGACCAGCGCGGCGACGTCTGCGGGCAGGCCGTCCCGCAGGCCGATGATCCGGACCCGAACACCTTCCTCTTTCAGGCGCGACAGGTCGCGCTGCACATAGGCCTTCAACAGGCTGAACAGCGCATTCACTTCAGCCGCCGGGCGCCGCCAGTTCTCCGTCGAGAATGAAAATACGGTGAGATAGCGGATGCCCAGATTGCCTGCAGCCTCTACCGTGCGCCTCAGCGCCTCGACGCCCCGCTCATGCCCGGCAGCGCGCGGCAAGCCCCGCGCCTTGGCCCAGCGGCCATTGCCATCCATGATGATCGCGACATGCGAAAGTCCCGGCTGCTGCCCCGACACAACATTTGTGACATCAGAGGCGGAAGCAGCAGACATCAGACTTGCATGATCTCCGCTTCTTTGGCTTTCAGGGCCTCGTCGATGCGGCCAACGAACGCATCAGTCAGTTTCTGGACTTCGTCGGACAGGCCATGCAGCTTGTCTTCGCTGATTTCGCCGTCTTTTTCCATCTTCTTCAGGCTGTCCATGCCATCACGGCGGATGTTGCGTACGGCCACCTTGGCAGCTTCGGCATATTTGCCGGCGATCTTTGTCAGCTCCACGCGGCGCTCTTCATTCAGCGGCGGGATCGGGATGCGCAGGGTCTGCCCGTCCATGATCGGATTCAGGCCAAGACCGGATTCGCGTATCGCCCGGTCGGTCGCGCCGACGACGGTCTTGTCCCAGACATTGACCGACAGCATACGCATGTCCGTCACCGAAACGGAAGCAACCTGCGACAGGGGAACGGTCGATCCGTAGGCCGGAACCTGAATCGCATCGAGCAAGTTCACAGACGCGCGGCCGGTACGCAGGCCGCTGAATTCCGTGGAAAGCGACGCCAGCGCGCCCTCCATCCGGCGCTCAAGATCTTTCTTGCTATAGGTCATTTCGCGACCCCTCCCTTGTTGGAAATTGTGGTTGAGGTGCCCCGTCCGTGCAACACGTTCAGCAGCGACCCTTCCTCCTTCAGGGAGAAGACCACAATCGGAATATTGTTGTCACGCATCAGGCTGACCGCCGACGAGTCCATGACGCGGAGGTCCTTTACCAGCAGCTCCTGATAGGCAATCTCGTCATAGCGCATGGCGGTCTTGTCGAGCTTTGGATCGGCCGTGTAAACGCCGTCGACCTGGGTGCCCTTGAGCAGAGCGTCGCAATTCATTTCGATGGCGCGCAGCGCAGCGCCGGTATCGGTCGTGAAAAATGGATTGCCGATGCCGGCAGCGAAGATCACCACGCGCCCTTTTTCCATGTGGCGCTGCGCCCGGCGACGAATATAGGGTTCGCAAATCTGGTCCATCGCGATGGCAGACTGGACCCGGGTCGGCACACCCTGGCTTTCCAGGACACTCTGCATCGCCAGCGCATTCATCACGGTCGCAAGCATGCCCATACTGTCGGCCTGCGCGCGTTCCATGCCCTTGGCGGCGCCCGCCATGCCCCGGAAGATGTTCCCGCCACCGATCACAAGGCATATTTCCGCGCCGGCAGCGCGCGCATTCGCAATCGCGCGGGCAAACTGTTCAACGGTGGGTATGTCGATGCCGAACTGACCGGGGCCCATCAGGGCCTCGCCTGACAGTTTCAGGAGCACGCGCTGGTATTTCAGCGGGCTCGTCTCCGGATTCTCGCCTGGCATAGCTTTCTCCGTCAGTTGAAGCCCTGAAGAGAGCTCCTAAAAGATTCCCGGCTGCCTGTCATGGGCAGCCGGGATGTTTAAGGCCTCAGGACGGGCCAATGGCAAGCCTGTTCAGCTGCCTTTTGTCAGGGAAGCCACTTCATCCGCGAAGTTATCCGCAGCTTTTTCGATGCCTTCACCCAGCTTGAAGTGAACGAAACCGTTCAGCGTCGCGCCCTCGCCCTTGAGATATTCCGCAACCGTCTGGTCAGGGTTCATCACGAATGGCTGCTCCAGCAGGACAACCTCCTTGAAGAACTTCTGCATGCGACCCTTGATCATGCCTTCAATGATATTGTCAGGCTTGCCGCTTTCGCGGGCCTGTTCAGTCAGGACGCGCTTTTCGGTCTCGACCAGGTTCGGATCAAGCTCGGCCGTGGTGGCGGCAGCTGGCGAGGTCGCAGCGATGTGCATGGCGACCTTGCGGCCGATGTCTTCCAGATCACCGGAACCCGACAGCGCGACCAGCACGCCAACCTTGCCCATGCCAGCCGTTTCGGCGTTATGGATATAGGAAGCCACCTTGTCAGCCGACACTTTCGCCGAACGGCGCAGCGTCATGTTCTCGCCGATCGTGGCGATCATGCGCTTGATCATGTCGTCAACCGTGCCGTTGCCGTCTGGCGCAGGCGCAGCTGCAACAGCTTCAACCGATCCATCAGTACCAAGCGCCGCTTCCGTGATGCCGGCGAGGGCCTTCTGGAAGCCTTCGTTACGCGCCACGAAATCCGTTTCAGCGTTCAGCTCGACAATCGCTCCCGACTTTCCGTCAGCCGACACCTGAACAGCCACGAGGCCGTCAGCAGCGGTACGTCCGGATTTCTTGGCGGCTTTGGACAGGCCTTTGGCGCGGAGCCACTCGATGGCGGCGTCTTCGTCACCATCGTTCTCGACGAGTGCCTTTTTCGCATCCATCATGCCTGCACCGGTCTTCTCGCGCAGTTGCTTGACGAGCGCAGCAGTAATCTGGGCCATTGCGGTTATCCTTCAGTGTAAAAGTTCAATACCGGGGCGATCAGGCGCCCGTTGCATCTTCCTTGGTTGCGCCATCGGCTGCAGCGACATCCGCCTCAACCATGCCTTCGAGATCTTCGAGCTCACCGAGATCCACGCCAAGCCCCGCAGTCGATTCTGCAAGGCCATCAAGGACCGCATCAGCGAACAGGTTGCAGTAGAGCGAAATCGCGCGCGCCGCATCATCGTTACCGGCAAAACCGTAATCGGCGTCGGCCGGATCACAATTCGTATCAAGCACCGCAATGACGGGAATGCCCAGCTTCCGGGCTTCCATGACAGCGATGGCTTCCTTGTTCGTGTCGATGACGATCATTGCAGCCGGCAGGCCGCCCATGTCAGCGATACCACCCAGTGCGCGCTGCAGCTTGTCGCGGCGGCGCTGCAGGTCGAGCAGTTCTTTCTTGGTGAGGCCTTCGCCGCCACCCGATTCAAACATCGCGTTCAGCTCTTTAAGCTGCTTGATCGACTTCGACACCGTCGTCCAGTTGGTCAGCGTGCCGCCGAGCCAGCGGTGGTTCATGTAATATTGTGCGCAGCGCTGTGCAGCTTCTGCAACAGGA
>TARA_R110000850_G_scaffold96896_5_pt1 | contig 18408 bp, 26 predicted proteins | sample TARA_R110000850 | Tara Oceans TARA_R110000850 (sample SAMEA4397586) | marine metagenome | biome: Polar Biome; feature: [SRF] surface water layer (ENVO:00010504); material: water (ENVO:00002006), including particulate matter (ENVO:01000060) such as... | depth 5 m | reverse complement strand
CCGCCTGATCATCCAGGAAATGGAAGACACGCTGGTCGAAGTCCGTACGGCCGCTGCCCGCGCCATGGCTGACAAGAAGGAAATGGAACGCGAAATCGTCCATTTCACATCCGCCCGCGACGAATGGGCTGCCAAGGCCGAACTGGCCATCGACAAGGGTCGCGAAGATCTTGCGCGTGGCGCCCTGATCGCCAAGCAGAAAGCCGAAGGAGAGATCACCCGCCGCAAGGCCGCCATGGACGCCGCCGAAGAAGCCTTCGAAAAGCGCCAGGACGATCTCGGCAAGCTTCAGGCCAAGCTGGACGAAGCCAAGGCCAAGCACCGTTCGCTGATGATGCGCCGCGAAGCCGCCGAACAGCGCATCCGCGTCCGTAGCCAGGTTTATGATGGCCGGGTCGATGATGCCCTCGCCCGCTACAACACGATCGAGCGCAAGGTTGACGAAATGGAAGCCTATGCGGACACGATCAAGGGCCGTGAGCCGACCCTCGAAGCCGAGTTCGCCGCGCTTGAGCAGAATGAGAGTGTCGAGAAGGAACTCGAAGCCCTGAAAGCCAAGCGCTCCAAATCAGCCGCCAAATCCGCCAAGTCGGAGGCCTGATAGATGCTGTTCTCACTCATCTGCCTGTTCGGCTTCCTGACAGTGATCTGCACACCCGGGCTGATCGCCCAGGCCCGCGCCGAACGCCGGGAGGGCGAAAGCCATGGATGAAGGCATCATAGCCCTTGTTGCCATCCTCAGCATCTTCGTCTTCCTGCCCGGAATGGTGCTCCACTATGTTTCCCAGTGGCGCCGGCAGAAAACACTCCAGCCGGATGACGAACGGATGCTGGAAGACCTCTGGCGCTCAGCAAAGGCAATGGAGCGCCGCCTGGAAACGCTTGAGGCCCTCCTGGACCAGAGCGACGACCAAACACGGGAGCGCGCAAGCCCACCGCGCCGCCCCCGCTCAACCCTCGAAGATTAAGGACACCACGCCAATGACCCGCCACTATTCTGACCAAGACAGCGCGGAGTACCGGTCTCCCAACCCGAAGCGCTTCTATCGCTCGCGCAATGACAAGGTGATTGCCGGTGTGTGTGGCGGCCTGGCCGAGAGGTTCGGCTGGGAACCCATCCTGATCCGCATCCTCTTCGTCCTCGCCACGCTCTTCATGTTCGGACCGCTTTCGATCATCATCTACATGACGATCTGGATCATCACGCCGCGCACGCCGTTCGGCCGCAGCACGATCTCTCCCGAGGAAGATGCCTTCTGGCGCGGTGTATCCGACCGCCCCCGGGCCACGTTTGGCCACCTGAAGTACACGTTCATGGACCTCGACGAGCGCCTGCAATCCATCGAACGCAAGGTAACTTCCGACGAGTGGCGCCTGCGCAAGGAATTCCGCGACCTGGAACGCGGCAACTAGACCCACAAATTGAAATCACCATCAAACCCGACAAAGGAACGGACCGATGAGCAAGGGGACTCTACTTTACAATAACTGGCTGCTCGGAGGCGTAGCCACCCTTATCCTCCTGGCCATTGTGGCCATTGCCAGCCTGCATGGCGGGATGGCAGTCGAGATGGGCGGACTGGAAATGACACTGGCCCCGCACGAGAATGGCGGCCTGCAATTGTCTTTCGTCAGGGCCGCCTAGGCTTCGCCCCGCTTCAGGGCGCGCAGGATAAGGCGCATCGGGCTGACTGCCACAAGGGCAGCAGCTTCCGCCGGGGCGGGCCCGCCCATCAGCTGGGCCGCCAGAATGCCCCCCGCCCAGGGCCCCCACGTAAAGCCCCGCGCGCCAAAGCCATTCACCATGTAAATGCCCGGTAACTGAGGGGCGTCCGTATCCGCAGGGCGCCCTTTTCTGACTCCGTCGAAAACCTCCAGCGCCGCTGCATGGTCCGGCACAGCGCCGATCAGTGGCAGCCGGTCAGCCGTCGTTGCACGCAGCCCGGCACGGGAGGTCGCAGCATGTTCGCGCGCCTCGCGTATCCACCAGGGCGACAGGTTTTCAAGCCCTTCGGCATTCTCAGCCCGCGCCGCATCGGATGTGGCGGGCAATCCGCCATCAAAGCGTTCGAACGTGGCGCCCCACAGGCGGTCGGTCCCGGCGGCGAGCGCATAGGTGCCGCTCGCGACGGCATCCGGCCCGGCAACCGGCGCATCCGTGATCCACTCAATCTGGCCGAGGCGCGCCTCAAGCCCCAGCCACGGCAACAGGTCACCGGCCGCCATCGCCGTCGCAAGGATGATGGCGTCAAAGCGTTCGCCATTCACCATGCGCTGCGGGATATCAATGTCTGCCGCCTCTCCCATCCGCAGCGTCGCGCCCGCCAGCAGCGCCGGGATCAGGAGGGCGGGCCGCAGGATCAGCGCGCGCTTGTGCAGCAGGCCGCCGCCCCGCAGGGCCTCAAGGTCTTCAAGAGGCAGGGGCGGGTCTGTGAGGAGTTTGGTGAACCGGTCTGTTTCGGCCTGGTCCTTTGGGATCTGCCGGACATCCGTTTCGGTGACGCCCGGCAGGCCGCGATAGGTGTCGCGCGCCGCGATATAGGCATCGACCAGCAGCCGGGCCTGTACGGTGTCGGCTGCATCGAGCCGCGGCATCAGCAGGGCGAGCGGATTGCCGCTGGCACCGGATGCCGGATGGCTGGCGCTGTCGAACACGGTGATCTCGGCCCCGGCATCCATCAGCGCGCGGGCAGCGGACGCGCCGGCAATACCTGCGCCAATGATGGCGATGCGGCGGATGCCGGGGGGCGCACAGGCGGTCGCATGGGGGTCGGGCGTGGGGGCCGAGGAGGGTGAAGGGGTAGCAAGGGCAGCCTCGAGGCGCTCGCGCTTGCGACCATGACCGGGCTGGCGGGTGACATCGAACCCGGCCCCGGCCAGCCCGCGACGCACCGCGCCCGCCACCGTGAACGTGCCGAGCCGCGCGCCCGGCACCGAATGGGCGGCAAGCTGGGGATAGATCCACGTCCCCCACATGTCCTCATTCTTGGCAGGGCTGAATCCATCAAGGAACCAGGCGTCCGCGTGAAACTGCGCGGCTGGCAGGGTGTCGCGAATATCGCCCTGGTGCAGGGTGAGCGAGACACCGGCATCCGGCCACACCATGCGCCGCACGCCCTTGGCCGGGCCGGGCCAGCGGGCAATCATGAGGGCGGCGAGTTCTTCCAGCTCCGCCCAGCTGTCGAGCGCCCGCACGGCATCCTCGGGCTGGAGCGGGAAGGCTTCAAAACTGACAAAGTGGAGCCGGGCTGTCGGTGAGGGCCGATGCGTCTCCCAGAGCTGCCACAAGGCGAGGAAGTTCAGACCGGTGCCAAAGCCGGTTTCAGCCACCGTGAACACATCCCTGCCCCGCCAGGCCTGGGGCAGGCCGCACCCGGCGAGAAATACGGCGCGCGATTCCGCCAGGCCGTCCCCGGCCGTGAAATAGACATCGTCATGGGCGCGGGCGACGGGCGTGCCGTCCTCACGCCAGTCGATCTCGGGAGGGTTCAACAGGCGCGGCATAGTGGATTTACTCGCAGGCGATCAGCGGCGGCGCGACTGGCTTATCAGGTCGCCAAGCGCCATCAGGCTGGCCCGGCCGACCTGCGTCACCGTGGGCTTGCGCCGATGGACATGGCCGACAAAGTCACCGCAATTGGATCCCGCCAGGCGATAGGATGCACCCAGCGACCGGCGCGCACGCGCCTCGGCCGCAATCGGGTGGTCGGCGTCGCCATTGCGGTGAACCCTGATCGAGCGCCCGTCGGCAAAATCGTCCAGCGACTGCTCTGTCACGCCCTCATGCTTGCGCGAATTCGAGATCACCGTGCCGCGCGTGGTGACCACGCCATAATGCCTCAACACGCCGCCAAAACGGATGGAGACAACGTCGCCGGGCGAGACATGCCCATAGGGTCCCAATAGTGTTTTCATATTTCCAGCCTAACCGATCTGGGCGCCATGGGCCACGGAAAATCCCTGCCGGCATTCGCCAGCTCTCTGAGATTTAATCCAACCAATTTCGAAGTGACGCGTTGATTGGTTAGTCGCAATTACGCGACCGCTTGAAAGGAGATTTTTCTATGGATAAGGAACATATCAAAGGCGCCGCCAAGAAAGCTGAAGGTAACGTCAAGGAAGCCGTCGGCAAGATGACGGACGACAAGTCGCTCGAATTGAAGGGCAAGGCTGACCAGGTCGAAGGCGAAGCGCGCGAGACCGCTGGCGACGTCAAGGACAAGTTCAAGAAGTAATTTCTGTCAGAACGGCATAACACTTACAACTTGAAGGGCCGCCCCGATGGGGCGGCTTTCCCTTGCGCCTGACGGGCTGACATCCCTATATCCGGCTAAAGCGGAGCAATCACATGAGCGATATCACAATTACCCTTGAAGACGGGCCAACCGGCGGACGCTATGTCGCCGTGGTGAATGGCCATGAGGCGGAGATGACCTTCTCCAAGGCCGGAACGAGCCGTATCATCATCGACCATACGGCCGTGCCGAAAGAACTGGCTGGCCTGGGCGTCGGCGTGGCGCTGGTGAAGCGCGGCGTGGAAGACGCACGCAAGAACGGGATCAGGATCATTCCGCTCTGCCCCTTCGCCAAGGCACAGATCGAAAAACACAAGGAATGGCAGGACGTGCTGGCATGACCGGCGAGACGATCCGCCATGACGCTGCAGCCCGGCGCTACAGTCTCGTGATCGACGGCACTGAAGCCTATCTCACCTATGAACGCCCGGCAGACGGTTGCATGCATATCACACATACGATCGTGCCTGACGTGATCGGCGGACGGGGGCTGGGCAAGCGCCTCGTCGCCCGAGCACTGGAAGATGCGCTCGCGGGTGGTGACAGGGTCTCGTCATCCTGCTGGTTTGCCACCGCGCTGATCGAGAAGACGCCCGCATGGGCGGCTCAAATGGCATGAGCGAGCCGTTCTGGAAAACGGTTCCGCTCGACCAGATGAATGAGTCGCAATGGGAGTCGCTCTGCGACGGCTGCGCCAAATGCTGCCTGTTGAAACTGGAAGACGAAGACACAGGCGAGATTGCCTACACCAAACTGCACTGCACACTACTGGATGCCGGAACATGCCAGTGTTCGGACTATGCCAACCGCAAGGCCAAAGTGCCTGACTGCGTGAAGCTGACCCCGGCGGGCATCGAGGAAATAAAGTGGATGCCGAAGACCTGTGCCTATCGGCTGGTCATGGACGGCAAGGACCTGCCCAACTGGCACTACCTGGTCTGCGGTGACCGCAACCGCGTCCACGAAACCGGAAATTCCGTGCGTGGAAAGACGGTTTCGGAAGACACAGTGTTCGAGGATGACATGGAAGACTTCATCGTGGACTGGGAGGAAGAGTGAGAGGCGTATAACCGAATGGCCGGCAATAGGCTGGCCTAATGGCAGACGCGCCGGATGAGTTTGTTGAAACTGTTGGCATCTCGCAACCCTGCACGAAACCCATCCTTAATGCGGTGCTGCCACTCTGACGGGATGGACACGCTTCCCGCCTTTCTCTCACATCTCGAGCATGAGCGCCGGCTGGCGGGCAATACGGTTGAGGCCTATGGCAGCGATCTGGCCGACTTTTTCAATTTCCTGCGCGTGCATCTTGGCGAGGAGCCGACGCCGAAGGCGCTGGGCCGCCTGAAGGCGCGGGATATTCGCGCGCACCTGGCGCAGCGGCGGCGCGACGGCCTGTCGGATGCCTCGATTGCGCGGCTGTTGTCGTCGATCAAGGCGCTGTATCGCTGGCTCGGCAGGGCGCATGAGATCGAGAATGCGGAGATCGCCTATCTGCAGGGGCCCAGGCGCAGGGCGCGCCTGCCCCGGCCCGTGTCCATCGAGGCGGCGAAAGACATGATCTTCGAGGCAGAGACGGACCCGGACAGCGATGCATGGATCGGCGCGCGCGACGCGGCGGTGCTGAGCCTGCTCTATGGCGGGGGCCTGCGCATTTCAGAGGCGCTGAACCTGACCGGCGCAGACCTGCCCGCGCCGGAACGCCTGCGCATCAGCGGCAAGGGCGGCAAGGTGCGCATCGTGCCGCTGATACCCGCCGTGCGGCAGGCCATCGACACTTATGCGGCCGTCTGCCCCTATGCGCTGACGAAATCCGGCCCGCTGTTCCGGGGTGCCAAGGGCGGCGCGCTGAACCCGCGCCTGATCCAGGGACTGGTGCAGAAGCTGCGCGGCGTGCTCGGCCTGCCGGACACTGCCACGCCCCATGCCCTGCGCCATGCCTTCGCCACACACCTGCTGGCGGCAGGCGCTGACCTGCGGGCGATCCAGACATTGCTGGGCCATGCCTCGCTGTCGACAACGCAGGTCTATACCGGCGTCGATGCGAGCCGGCTGCGCGAAGTGCACGCCGCGGCGCATCCGCGGGCCTGAACAGGGTTAATCAGGGCGCGAGCTGCGCCGTGATCGCGTCCGCCAGCAGCCAGCCCGATGGCGTGAGCGACAGGCTTTGGCCATCAAACCGGACCCAGCCCTCGGCCACGAAGGCCTCAATCCGGTCGCGCGGAAGGGGCTGTTGCGAGAGCGATTCAATGCGCTCCACCGCAATGCCGCCGATCGGGCGAAGGCCCATGGCGATCAGCTCGCGGGCAATGTCCAGCGGGTAAAGCGTGGACGCCCCGCCCCAGCCTGAGCCCAGCGCCACGACATTGGCGATATAGGCTTCGGGGCGGCGTTCGGCCTCGCTCGCATAGCGCTTGCCGCCGACACTGACCCGGCCATGGGCGCCCGGGCCGACGCCGATCCAGTCGCCGCCCTTCCAGTAAGTCAGGTTATGGCGCGACTGGAACTGTTGCCCGGCGGCATGGTTGGACACTTCATAGGCTGGCAGGCCTGCGCTGGTCGTGATGGTCTGCGTCAGCTCATACAGGTCAGCCTGCGCGTCAGGGTCCATTGGCAGTATTTCACCGCGCTCGACGGCCTTTCCGAAGGCGGTGCGCTGCTCGATGGTGAGTTCGTATAGCGAAAGGTGCGGCGCGCCGAGGGCAAGCGCATCGGTCAGCTCGTCGCCCCATTCATCAATCGACTGGCTCGGCCGCGCATAAATGAAATCAATCGATACATTGGAAAACACGTGAAGCGCCCGTTTGACCGCTGCGCGGGCCGAGACCGCATCATGGTCGCGGCCAAGGAAGGCCAGGGCATTGTCGCGCAGCGACTGAACGCCAATCGACAGGCGGTTGATGCCCGCCGCCTTCAGTCCGCGCAGGTCGGCGCGCATGATGTCATTGGGGTTGGCTTCAAGCGTGATCTCGGCGCCCGGCTTGATGCCGAACGTCTCGCTCGCCGTTTCCAGCAGTCCGGCGATTTCGCCGGGCTGCAGGAGCGATGGCGTTCCGCCGCCAAGGTACACCGTATCCAGCGCGCCATGTTCCGGCATGCGGGGGCGGTGGATGCGGATATCTTCGGAAATCGCCTTCAGGAGCGGCTCGTGCGATCGCGTCTTGGCTGCGTACACATTGAAGTCGCAGTAGGGGCATATCTTCGAACAGTACGGCCAATGGACGTAGAGTCCAAATCCATATTGTGGACCGAATGGCTTGAGCAATTCGGCCATTAAAGCAGGGCCGCCTTCAAACGGGCGACCGCATCGGCGCGATGGCTCATGGCATGTTTGCGCGCCGGGTCCATTTCGCCGAATGTCATCGCTTCGCCATCGGCCACGAACATCGGGTCATAGCCGAATCCGCGGTCGCCGCGCGGCGGCCATACGAGGTGTCCCCGCACTTCGCCCTCGAAAACTTCCTCATGGCCGTCCGGCCAGGCAACCGCCAGGGCGCAGACGAACTTGGCAGACCGGTCCGTTGCGCCGATGTCATTCAGTTCCTGCTCCACCTTCTCCATGGCGCGGTAGAAATCACGCGGCTCACCGGCCCAGCGGGCCGAATAGATGCCCGGCGCGCCGCCGAGCGCGGTGACAGAGAGGCCGCTATCGTCCGACAGCGCGGGCGCGCCGGTCGCCTGCATGGCGGCGCGCGCCTTCAAAAGCGCATTCCCGGCAAACGTGGTCTCGGTCTCGTCGGGTTCGTCGAGATCAAGCTCGATGGCAGAAACAACAGTGAATCCAAGAGGTTCAAACAGGTCTTTCAGCTCGGAAACCTTGCCCATGTTATGGGTGGCAGCGACGAGTCGACCGGGCGTGAGCGTGCGAACTGTAATTTTTTCACCTATTACTGAAATGGTTCCATTCTTGCTTTACCTACAAATACCTATATCGTTAAACGGTAAAGGTGTGCGGTTTTGCGATAAGCATCCCTACGCCATAGACCATGAGTGCAACACGGTGAAGAGACAGGCATGAGCAAACAGGCAAGAAACTCGATGGCTGCCGTCATGACAGTTCTGGTAACCATCGTGATGTGGATGACCGCCATCATCGGCGTCGTATTCCTCGCAAGCGTCGGCGCCGCGATCATTGCCTTTCACAATGGCGGCTCGATAGACGCCCTGAATATCTCCGTCACTGACGGCACCGACAGCCTGCCCGCCCTTATCGCCGGCCTGATCGGCGGCCTCGTGGTGATCCCCGCCATCATCTATGTCTGCATCCAGCTGCGCCGCATCCTGGCGACTCTGGCCGAAGGTGACCCGTTCGTGCCTGAAAACGCAGCGCGCCTGACCCGCGTCGCTGCGACCATTGCGATCACGCAATTGCTGCGCATCGCCGTAGCACTCGTGATCGGGATGAGTTTTGATCACACCAAGATCGATTTCAATCTGGATCTCATCGCCTGGGCATCCGTTGCCGCCCTGTTCATCCTGTCCCAAGTCTTCCGCGAAGGCACCCGCCTGCGCGACGAAGAAAAAATGACCATATAGGAGGGTAGCAGATGTCTATTCGTGTCACCCTCGACCGCGTGCTTCTGGATCGCCGCATGTCCCTGACGGAATTGTCGGAACGTGTCGGCGTCACGCTTGCAAACCTCTCCATCCTGAAGACCGGCAAGGCCAAGGCCGTGCGCTTCTCGACCCTCGAAGCCCTCTGCCGCGAGCTCGACTGCCAGCCGGGCGACCTTCTCGTTTTCGACGAGGAAGGCGAAGAAGACCGAAGACGCGTCGCTGCCGAATAGTCCCCCCGCCACATGACGCGGAACCGTCCGGCCGCATCCACGTTGACATTCAATGACACGCGCTCCCTTCGTTCTCGCCGCCGGTCTCTGCCTGATTGCCGCCTGCGGTGGCGGGGATAATGAGGTCGGCGAATTCAAGAATGACTGGGTCGGCAACGAGATCAAGATCCAGTCACTCACTGATCCGAAAGTTGACGGCGTCATCTGCCACCTCTCACATTTCGACCGCGGCGTCTGGGACCGGCTCGGCAAGGGCAACTGGTTCGAGAACCCGTCCAACTCGTCCATCTCCTGCCTCCAGACCGGTCCTGTAACGATCCAGAATATCGATGTCGGCAAGGCCGGCGAGGAAGTGTTCGATCAGAACCAGAGCCTGATCTTCAAGCAGCTCGCCGTGCGCCGCATCTACGATTCGGACAGTGACAGCCTGATGTACGTGTCATTCAGCCGCAAGATCGTGGACGGATCGGCCAAGATGAGCCTCTCGACCGTTCCCCTCTATGGTCGTGACGTGACGTGGGAACGCGGCAAGCCGACGCCGTAAGGCTTTTTCCAGAAAGCGGCCTGCGTCAATTTATAACATGCATATTAGATGCATGTTTGATTGAACTTCCGGCAGGCCGGGCTATACTGTCTTTCAGATCGTCCGCCATACGGCCCGCGCAAGCAAGGGAGTTTACCCATGGCCAAATACGGTTTCGCCACCAAGCTCATCGGCGGCCTCGCCGTCGGTGCCATCGTCGCCACATGCACCGTGATGGGCCTCGTCTTTCTGTTCAGCCGGTCGTCAATGGGCGCGGACATGACGAGTCATGGCTGGATCGCGCTCTTGTCCGGCACGATTGTGTCATTCCTGGTTGCAGGCATCCTCTCCACCGTCCTCATCCTTGGGCGGAGGAATGGCTTTGATGAAGGCGCGCATGAGATCGTCTGGGATACACACCATCCGGACGAAAACGCCTGAACATGCGGCTGAACCTGCAAACCGACTTCGCCTTGCGCGCATTGATGCATCTGGCCGTCAACACGGATCGCCGTGTGACCATTGCCGAGATTTCGGACACCTTTGGAATCTCCCGCAACCATCTGATGAAAGTGGCGCTGGCCCTCAGCCATGAAGGCTTCATCGCGACCGAACGCGGCCGCGCCGGAGGCCTCAGCCTCGCGCGGGCTGCATCCGACATACAGGTTGGTGATGTGGTGCGCCGCATGGAAGGCAATGCGGCCCTCGTGGAATGCTTTCCCGGCGGCGCGGGCGGATGCCGCATATCGCCGACCTGCCGATTGCGCGGCGCACTGGCCGGGGCGCTGGAAGCCTTTTTCACGAGCCTCGATTCCTGGTCCATCGCAGACCTCGTGCAAGGCAATGCCCCGTTGCACGACATGCTCGGCGCCCGAGCCGCAGCATGAGCCATGTTTTGCGAACTGCCGAGGAACGCCGCCGCGACATCCAGCGCAATGCCGAGCGCATGGGCATTGATGACGCCTACGTTTCAGACCTGGTCGATACCTTCTATGCCCGGATCCGGGCTGACGCGACGCTGGGACCGATTTTCGACAGAGAGATCGGCGATAATTGGGCCCCCCATCTTGCCCGCATGAAGGATTTCTGGGCGTCGGTCGCGATGAATGCCGGGCGTTATTCCGGAAAGCCCGTGCCCGCGCACATGAAGCTGACGGGCGTCGATGCCTCCCATTTCCGGATCTGGCTCGGCCTGTTCCGGCAAACCCTGGAAGACACCGCCCCAAGCGCCGAGGCCGTACCCTATTTCATGGAGCGGGCAGAACGCATCGCCAGCAGCCTGCAGCTGGCCATGTTCGGCCTGCCGGGCCTGCCGAAGCCCATTTAGGCGAGCGCGGCCCGCTGCGCGTCGAACAACTGGTTGCAACCCTGTTCGGCGAGGCGCAGCATCTCGTCCAGTTCCCTGCGTGTCAGCGGGCGCTCTTCGCCCGTGCCCTGCACTTCGATGAAACCGCCATCAGAACTCATGACGACATTCATGTCGGCTTCGCCCTGGCTGTCTTCGGGATAGTCGACATCCAGGACGGGGAAATCCTGGTAGACGCCGACCGAGATCGCGGCGGCCTGTTTCTGGATCGGGTCTGCGGGAATGACGCCTTCTGATTTCAGGTAGCGGCAGGCCAGCGCCAGCGCGACAAAACCGCCCGTGATCGAAGCCGTGCGCGTGCCGCCATCAGCCTGCAGCACATCGCAGTCAATGGTGATCTGGTTCTCGCCCAGTGCCGTCAGGTCGACCACCGAGCGCAGGCTGCGGCCGATCAGGCGCTGGATTTCCTGCGTGCGGCCCGATTGCTTGCCAGCGGCCGCTTCGCGACGTCCGCGCGTATGGGTGGCGCGTGGCAGCATGCCGTATTCTGCCGTCACCCAGCCAGCCCCCTTGCCCTTCATCCAGCCCGGAACGCTCTTCTCCCAGCTGGCCGTGCACAGGACATGCGTGTTGCCGAACTTCGCGAGGCAGGAACCCTCGGCATACCGGGTCACGTTTGTCTCCAGCACGATTTCGCGCAACTGGTCGAAGGCGCGTCCGGACGGGCGGATAAGCTGGGGCATGACAGGATCCTCTTTTCTGCCCCGCCTGATTGCGGGTTTTGACGGCCATGTCTACACCGGAGGGGCATCAGAGATGACAGAGGGGGCCGCATGGCCAGTGATATCGAGATCGCCCGCGCGGCGGCAAAAAAGCCTGTCACCAAAATCGGCGCACGGCTGGGCATCCCGGCGGAAGACCTCATCCCTTACGGCCATGACAAGGCGAAGATCGCCGCACGTCACCTGTCCGGCCTCGGCGCAAAGCCGACGGGCAAGCTGGTCCTTGTCACCGCGATCAGCCCGACCGCAGCCGGTGAAGGCAAGACGACAACCAGTGTCGGCCTTGCCGATGCGATGAACCGGATTGGCGCGAACACATTGCTTTGCCTGCGCGAGCCTTCGCTGGGCCCGTGCTTTGGCATGAAGGGTGGCGCGGCCGGCGGCGGCCATGCGCAGGTCGTCCCGATGGAAGACATCAATCTCCACTTCACCGGCGACTTTCACGCCATCACCTCGGCCCACAACCTGCTGGCCGCCCTGGTCGACAACCATATCCACTGGGGCGCACCCAGCGGCCTTGAGGCCAGCCGCGTGACCTGGCGGCGCGTTCTCGACATGAATGACCGCAACCTGCGCAGCGTCGTCACCGGCCTTGGCGGGCCCGGCAATGGCGCCGCGATGGAAAGCGGGTTTGACATCACCGTCGCGTCGGAAATCATGGCCATCCTCTGCCTCGCATCAGATTCCGCCGATCTTGAGCAGCGCCTTGACCGCATCATTGTCGGCTATCGCCGCGACCGAACGGCCGTCACCTGCGCCGACGTGAAGGCGACCGGCGCGCTGATGACGCTGCTGAAGGATGCCATGCTGCCAAACCTGGTCCAGACGCTGGAGAACAATCCGTGCCTGATCCATGGCGGACCGTTTGCAAACATCGCCCATGGCTGCAATTCCGTCATCGCAACGCAGGCCGCACTCCGGATGGCTGACTATGTGGTCACCGAAGCCGGGTTTGGCGCAGACCTTGGCGCCGAGAAATTCTTCGACATCAAATGCCGCCAGTCAGGCCTTCAGCCGGATGCAGCGGTGCTGGTCGCGACGGTGAAAGCCCTGAAAATGCACGGAGGGCTCGGGCGGGATCAACTCGCCACGGAGAATGTGGCGGCCCTTGAGGCCGGGCTCCCTAACCTTGGCCGTCATATTGAAAACCTGCAGCAATTCGGCTTGCCGGTCGTGGTGGCGATCAATCATTTCACGCAGGACACGCCGGCTGAAATCGCCGCGATCGAAGCCTATTGCGCCAAGACCGGCGTGCTGGTTGCGCTCTGCACCCACTGGGCCGATGGCGGCAAGGGCGCCGAGGCGCTCGCCCGCGCGGTCACAGGCACGCTGGCGGCAAAGCCTGCCGACTTCCGAACGCTCTATTCCGACGACCTGCCCCTCTTCGACAAGATCGAAACCGTCGCCCGGCGCATCTACCGCGCTGACCATGTCGAGGCGCCGCGCTCCGTGCGCGAGCAGCTTGCCCGCTGGGAGACCGATGGCTTTGGCCATCTGCCCGTCTGTATCGCCAAGACCCAGTACAGCTTTTCAACGGATCCGGCCCTGCATGGCGCGCCGGAGGGCCACACGGTGCGCCTGCGCGAAGTACGCCTTTCGGCAGGGGCCGGCTTCGTCGTCGCCATCTGCGGCGACATCATGACCATGCCGGGCCTGCCCCGCCACCCGGCCGCCGAGAACATCCACCTCAATGCTGACGGCCTGATCGAGGGCCTGTTCTGAGCCCGCTCCGGCATACACGCCTATTGTGCGGGGACCATTGCGCCCCTAATCAATAGGCATGGTCCTGACCCCCGAAAGCCAATCCCTGATGCAGCGCCTCGACCAGCGCTCGCGCGACATCTTCAAGGAGATCGTCGAAGGCTACCTGACGACGGGAGAGCCCGTCGGCTCGCGCACCCTGTCCAAGGGCGTGATCGCGCTCTCGCCCGCCTCGATCCGCAATGTCATGGCCGACCTGACGGACCTTGGCCTGCTGGATGCCCCCCACGTCTCGGCCGGCCGCGCGCCGACGCATCGCGGGCTGCGCCTGTTCGTCGACGGTTTCCTTGAGATCGGCGAGCCTTCGGGCAGTGACAAACGCGAGATTGACGAGCGCCTGCGCGGGGCCGGGGGTGATCTGGAATCCGTGCTGGGCGAAGCTTCCAACATACTGTCGGGGCTGACGGGCGGCGCTGGCCTTGTCGCCTCGCCGACCCGTGAAACCGCCATTCGCCATGTCGAATTCGTTCCCCTGGCCAGCGGCGAGGCGCTCTGTGTGCTCGTAACCGAGGATGGCGATGTCGAAAACCGGCTGGTCAAGATCCCGGACGGCCTGCCTGCCACGACGCTGATCGAGGCCGGAAACTATCTTTCCACCCGCATGACGGGCCGCACGCTGGCCGAAGCTGCCGTCGATGTGCGCGAGGAAATCCATTCCCGCCGCGCCGCACTGGACGCGGCCGCGTCCTCCCTCGTGGAGGAGGGCCTTGCCTTGTGGAGCGGCGATACGCAGGGCCGGGGACGGGCGCTGATCATTCGCGGCCGGGCGAATCTTCTGGAAGATGCCAAGGCGGCAGGCGACCTCGACCGTGTGCGCCAACTGTTCAACGAGCTTGAACGCCAGCAGAGCCTGCTCGATATCCTCGATACAACACGCGAAGCCGATGGCGTGCGGCTGTTCATCGGGGCGGAGAACCAACTTTTTCCGCTATCGGGTTCAAGTGTGATCGTGGCCCCCTATATGGGAGGCGCAAAACATGTCATCGGCGCACTCGGCGTAATCGGCCCTACGCGGCTGAACTATGCACGCGTAATACCGATGGTGGATTATACCGCGAAGGTGATCGGCGAAATCCTCGCCGCCCGACGCGCAAAGGATGGGAAGTGATGAGCGACGAGACCAAGACCGGCCAAAATGCCGATATCGATCCAAAAGCCTCCAGAGCGGACCTGAAGTCGGCGGCTGACGACCTGTTGAAGAATGCGCGGGCGCAGGCGGCTGAAACCATGGAAGCCGAGGCCGACACGGAAATCTCGCCCGAACAGGAAGCCATGCGCCTGAAGATCGAGTCCGAAGAACTGCGCGAGCAATTGCTGCGCACGCTGGCCGATCTCGACAATACCCGCAAGCGCGCCGAGCGTCAGGTTTCCGAGGCCCGCGTGTATGCGATTGAGCGCTTCGCCGGCGACCTGCTGAGCGTCTCGGACAATCTTGCCCGCGCCCTCGCCGCGCTGCCGGACGATGACCGGGCGAACCTCTCGGATGCCGGCAACAACCTGCTCAGCGGCATTGAAATGACCGCCAAGGAACTGGAAACCGCCCTTGGCCGCCATGGCGTCAAGCAGATCGAGGCCGTGCCGGGGGCCGTGTTCGACCCCAACCTGCACCAGGCCGTGGCCCAGATCCCGTCAGAGCATCCGTCCGGCACGATTGCCGCCCTCTTCCAGCCCGGCTGGAAAATCGGCGACCGTACCCTGCGCGCCGCCATGGTGGCCGTCAGCGCTGGCAGCGCGAACTAGGCGCTAACGCACCACTTTCCACGCCGTGACCGTATCGTTGCGCAGGTTCGGCACGATCACCACATCGCCGAAGATCGTGAGATCGTTCTGGGTGATCGGTGTCTCGTCACCCGTGGTGTCGAGCAGTGTGGTGACGGTGCCACCCTCGCCGACATAGTGTATCTGGCCCGGCCAGCTGGACACGAGATAGCCGCCACCCGGCACAAGGCCGATGCCGTCACCATCCACCATGCCGGTCGCGATCACCGTTACGTTGCGATCAGCGTCCACGCTGAGCAGGTCACCGGCCGTCATGGTCGAGACCAGCATCCGGCCTGCATCACCCAGCAGGCCGTTCACCCCTTTCAGCACATCGTCTTCCATCCAGACTGTGGCCGTTTCGCCGTCCAGAACATGGATGCGCGCAGTGCCGGAATCCGAAACGTAGACCTGCCCGTTCCATACCGTGGCGTCGTTGAGGAAACTCGCGCCCTCAATCGGGATCTGGCCCTTGCGGCTGCCGGTTTCAGCGTCAACCATCACCACCCTGTCAATATCGTTGACGTAGAGCGTGCCATCCAGAATGGCCATTCCCTTTGGTGCATCAAGCTTGGCGGACCAGTAGCGTTCGACGATCACCCCACCGGTCGACAGTTTCGCAATATAAGCGTTGCCGTCCTTCGCCCGGGCGTCACCGAACACGTTGGAGATGTAATATGAGCCGTCTGGCGCCATTGCCGCGCCTTCAGCCCCCTGGAACCCTTCGGCCACCCAAAGTGGCTTCAGGGTCGGCACCGCGAGCGTTTCGGCAGGCGCCGAAGAACAGGCAGCGGCAAGAATGAGCGTCGGTAGGGCAAGGTAGCGCAGCATCGGTTTTGTCTCCCGCAAGTCAGTTGGCCCGGCATCCTTCGGGCAGGCCGGACTAGTATGACAATGTTCGTGCGGGATGCCAGTGCTGAAGGAAAATCAGGAAACGGAACCGCGCCTGTCCATGCCCTGGCGGTCCACCATCCAGCCAGGATATTCCGGCACCAGCGCCGAAATATCATTCAGCTTGGCCAGTTCATCCTGGCTATAGGCAACATTCACACTGGCCAGATTATCCGTCAGCTGTTCGAGGGTCCGGGCGCCAATAATCACGCTGGTTACATGCGGCTGGTGCAGCAGCCAGGCCAGTGACAGCTGCGCAACGCTGACGCCGCGCTGGTCTGCCATCGGACGCATGGCATCGATGATGTCAAACCCCTTGTCCTTGTCGACCGGCGGGAAGTCGAAGACCGTCCGGCGGGCATCGTTCGGGCCCGCGCCATCGCGACTGAACTTGCCGGACAGGAATCCACCGGCCAGCGGGCTCCATGGCAGGATTGCGAGCTGCTGGTCATTGGCCAGCGGAACGATTTCCCGTTCAAGGTCGCGGCCCGCGATGGAATAGTACATCTGGCAGCTCTCGAACCGGCACAGGCCGCGCCGCTCGGCATAGGCGATTGCCTTCATGATCAGCCAGGCCGGCATGTTGCACAGGCCGACATAGCGCGCCTTGCCCGAGCGGACGACGGCATCAAGCGCCTCGACGGTTTCCTCGATCGGCGTCAGCGGGTCGGTACCGTGGACCTGGTAGAGATCGATATAGTCCAGGCCAAGCCGCTCAAGGCTGGCATCGACACCATCGAAAATGTGCTTGCGGGACAGGCCGGAAATATTGCGCGCATGCTTCTCGCGCCGCTCGCCTTCGGCCTTCTCCGCATCCGTGGCGTCCTCGGCCACGACACTGGAGACGCGTCCGAAAACCTTGGTGGCCACGACGATCTCGTCACGCGGCAGGCTGGTATTGCGGATTGCCTGTCCCAGCATGCGCTCCGAGACGCCTGCCGAGTAGACATCCGCCGTGTCGAAGAAATTGACGCCAGCCTCAAAAGCCGTGCGGACCAGAACGTCGGCCTCGTCCTGCTGTTGCCGACCGATGAATTTCCAGATGCCGCCTTCACCCCCGAATGTCATCGTACCGAGGCAAATGCGCGAGACGACAAGTCCCGTGCGTCCGAGTTTCGTATATTTCATGGGGCCGCCTTCCCTGCTGCAGACTGCAACGGAGATAGGTTCGGTCACGAGGACGGGCAACCGGCGGGTGACCAGATTCGCCTTCTGCCCGGAGCGTCAGGCCGTTTCGGCCGGCGGGCTGGCCCGCTTGCGCTCGGCCAGCATGCGGCTCCATTCGCGGAACGGATAAAGGATCAGCGCAATCACGTTATTGTCGGGATTGTTGCCAATGCCTGTTGGCACCGCGACGCTGGAACCCGGATTGTAATACGTGCCGAACATCAGGTCGAAGAACGGGAAGATCGACGCGAAATTCTTGTCATACGCTTCCTCCACCTCTGCGTGGTGCCAGCGGTGCAGCTGCGGAGAGACGATCACATGGCGCAGGAAGCCATGGTTCCAGTCGAGGCGCGCATGGACATAGTACTGATGCAGCCCCTGCAGCAGCGCAAGGCCATAGATTTCCCGGATGCCGAAACCTAGCCAGGTCGAGCTGAGGACCAGGCAGGCCGCGATCACGAATTGTTCGATAAAATGCCCCCTTGACCAGGACAGGAAGTGCAGCTCGGTATCGGAATGATGCACAGCGTGCGCGGGCCACAGCCAGCTCGTGTGCAGCCAGCGATGGACCCAGTACAGGGTAAAATCATAGACCAGCAGCGCCACCAGCGCCTTCACCACAAAAGGCACCTGCGTCCAGGCTGTCTCAGGCAGGACAGGCAGGCCGATCCGGTGATACAGCGCGATCAGGGGTGCGATTGTCAGCAGGTAGAGGACACCATTCAGCCCGCCGACATGCAGCATCAGCACATTGGTCAGGGCGCTCTGGCGCAGTTCCGGGCTCCAGGTGAAGGCATCACGCCCGCGCGACAGGAAGGCGAACAGGGTAAATACGACCATCAGCACGACATATGTCGTCGCCTCGATTGCCAGGCTGGCCACTATCCCGTCCATCTCACCGCACTCCGGTCGTCTTGTATTTTTCCCGGTTGTGTATCAGCCCGCGCGTAATAAATGCTTAATCGCGGCCAGCCGTGCCCGAACAGTGGAGGACAGCGCAATCAGGGACTGGCTTTAACGGCGACAGTTGATACAGGTTAAACCCGTGTAAAAGCGCCGCATTACCCCTTGAGCGAAGGGATCGGCTCACCATATCGCATCCAGAACAGGCGAGCGGCTTTAAACTCCGTCCTCGCCA
>TARA_R110000850_G_scaffold201071_3_pt1 | contig 18462 bp, 13 predicted proteins | sample TARA_R110000850 | Tara Oceans TARA_R110000850 (sample SAMEA4397586) | marine metagenome | biome: Polar Biome; feature: [SRF] surface water layer (ENVO:00010504); material: water (ENVO:00002006), including particulate matter (ENVO:01000060) such as... | depth 5 m | reverse complement strand
TCCTTGTCTGAGATCGATGCCTCTGCTTGTTGAAAGTCCCCTCCTTCTTTTCCTACTATAAATCCCTTCAAGGCACCACCATCATTCAATTTGAGCCCATCCCCAACAGATTTGAATTTTAAAAGCAACACATTTTCTTGTCTAATAAGTGAGTCAAATTGTGGTCCTGAGGCAAGATTTTTCTCGCCAAAAGCGACTTTTTTAGCTTGTAGCCAAAGTCTCGCAGCTACATCCTTTTTGTTTTTGGGATGAATGTCGCCGGCTTCTCCTATATCGATGATTGTCGCCATTCCAGTCTTTGGTAGTTCTAAAGTCTGAGTTTGCGCATCTCTCAAATATGCCCAATCACTCTCTGCCTGTATGTCTTTTCGCTCCATATAATTGGCTAATTGCACGAATAAGAAAGGGAAATCACCCATGCCCCAGTCCTCTCTCCAGTTTTTAATCATGGTAGTGAAAAGCATTTTATATTCCTCATGACGTCCGGCATTGCTTTCTCCCTGATACCAAATAGCACCTTTAATAGAGTAATTGGTGATCGGAACTATCATTGCATTATACATCATACCCGGCATCCAATTGTACCATTCCACTTTAGGAAGATGAGGCTCAACAGTAGAATTAGAATACTTCCAGGTGCCTTCCAGAGAGATTTTATTTCCTGACTCCAGCAAATACATTTCACCTTCTTGTCCTATTCTTGGTTGATTATCCCAGGTATTGACCGCTCTAATAGAGAGTACATTGCTTCCCTTTAAGAGCATATCACTTGGGATTTTCACATCAGGCATGGAGGCGCCCCAGTCTTTGAAATGCAACAATTTTCCATTTAAGTACACATATGCCATTTGATCCAAATACGGCAAATGAAGGGTTACATTTTCAGTATTAGAAACCGTGAACTTCCTACGTACCCATGCGATATGCTGCAAGGGATTACCCTGAGGAAGACTGATACTTCTCCAGTTTGAATCGTCATAAGAAATTGAAGTAGCTTTCAATACAGCTAGAGAATCCGGGGTTTTCGCCATGGAATCACGCATTTGGCTATTGGATTCATTCTCTTTCAGCTTAGCATCCCAACTCTCGTTGTTTTTGATGATATCATTAGCTTGCTCATTAAATGAACCTTCCATCTTTGCGAGGATTTCCACATCTGTCCATCCTTCTACGGGAGTTCCGCCCCAGTTTGACTCTATAATTCCTACAGGCACTTTCTTTTCCTGATTATTTAGCTTCGCAAAAAACCATGCTATTGCCGAAAAACCCTTCATATTAACTGAATCAGCTACTTTCCACTCTCCTCCTACCACATCGTCTAGTTTTACAGCGCTGTAAGATCGTGGTACTTTGAAAAAACGAATCTGAGGATTGCCTCCTTCAGCAAATTCCTTCTCGGCTCCTATCACTTGGGATTTCAGAATCCATTCCATATTGGATTGTCCGCCAGCCACCCAGACATCACCTATATATACATCGGTGACTTTTTGTTTATTTACTTCCAGCACAAAAGGTCCTCCAGCTGGTAATTTTGGCAGTTTAAGAACCCAAGTACTGTCAGGTTCTACAGTACCACTGGTCACTGCTCCTGCAAGACTTACACGTACATTTTTCCCTGGAATACCTCTTCCCCAAACAGAGATAGCCTCATCGCGCTGTACGACCATTCCATCTCCAAATAGCTTAGGCAGGGAAACTTCGGAATCAAATTTTGAGGACTCGCAGGCAAAAAGAAGAAGAAGAAGGGTGAATAGTTTCCAGGTGTGTTTCATAGGGCAAGGTTAATTCTTATGGGAAATTGCCTAAAAAATCTGAAACATCTAAGCATAATACTATTCGTTATGAAGCTAGTAGCTTAATTTCTATGTTTTATCCAAAGGAAGACTTCAGGTGGAAGACCGAAGTCTTCCTTTGGAACTTAGAAGATTGTGCCAGTACGATATCGAAGCCCTCTTGATACTTACTGATTAATGGCTTCTAATGAATTTGCTAAATAGGCAAAAGGAGCATTCCAGTTAATTGCAATTTCGTTGGAAGAATAGCTGCAGCTTTCGTCAGTATAGGACTCATCAGCAAAGGAACTGCTGTAAGTACATCCATCTTGCTGGCCAGGGTTTGGTCCGCCCACAATAAATCCTGGCAAAGGTGGTAAATCAGGTCTTGATACAGCTAATCTATAATGAGGATGAAGAGGCGTTTTACTTCCAAAGCCCGTGACATAAGAATAGCCTGTAGCATTTCTGCCTAATATATAATCCAAATTATCATAGGCACCATCCAAAAATGCACGCTCACCACTTTGATTAAACGCATATAGAAAGAGTATTCCTTGATTAGCAGCTACAGCATTAGAACCCAATTTAAAATTGGTATCATTAGTCTCAATTGGACTTTGAAATGCCTTTGTAGCAACTCCCTCAAGTTGAGTTCTGGCGCCAGCCAGCAGATTCATTTTAAGAACTGCCATCCATTCTTGAGGAAAAAGAGTAATGCTGTCTTGATGCCTGAGTAAGGAATAGTAACCTAGCCAAGAGACTTGATTCCAGGAAGGTAGTTTGAAGCTTTGATCTGCTTCAGCCAATTCTTCCCAGTAAATCAAGTTATGAGTTGTGAAAAATAGTCCGATTGAGGAATCTCAACCGGACTTTTGAAAATATTTTATAAAAGATGCTTAGATAAATCTATTCAACAGATTTTCAAAGTACTCTTGCTTACCACTAGTCTGAATAGGTTCTCCTACTTCAGCTGCGTAGTTTCTCAGGTCTTCAAGTGTAAGCTGTCCTGTTTCGAAAGACTTGCCTTTTCCAGAATCAAAGCTTGCATAGCGATTCTTTCTTCTTTCTAGGTAATCAGACTTGTCCAGAATATCCTGAGCGATCAGCATACCTCTCGCAAATGTATCCATGCTTCCGATATGTGCTAGGAAAAGATCATCCATATCAGTTGAGTTTCTTCTGATCTTAGCATCAAAGTTCACTCCTCCGCCTTGGATACCTGCTGAAGTCAACAACACAAGCATTGCTTCTGTCATCTCTTGTAAGTTCATCGCAAACTGATCAGTATCCCATCCGTTTTGGTAGTCACCTCTGTTAGCATCTATGCTTCCAAGCATACCTGCATCGGCACATACTTGAAGCTCATGCTGGAAAGTATGTCCAGCCAATGTCGCGTGGTTTACCTCTATATTCAATTTGAAATCTTTATCAAGTCCATGCTGTCTCAAGAAACCAATTACCGTAGCAGCATCGTAATCATACTGGTGTTTAGTTGGCTCCATTGGCTTAGGCTCGATGAAGAAGGTTCCTTTGAAACCATTCTTTCTAGCATAGTCACGTGACATGGTTAGGAATTGAGCTAGGTGCTCAGTCTCACGCTTCATGTCCGTATTCAGCAAAGACATGTAGCCTTCACGACCTCCCCAGAACACGTAATTCTCACCATTCAAAGCAATAGTTGCGTCTATTGCATTTTTCACTTGAGTGCCTGCCCATGATACTACATTGAAATCAGGATTGGTAGACGCTCCGTTCATATAACGAGGATTGCTAAACACGTTAGCAGTACCCCAAAGCAATTTCACACCAGTATCTGCTTGTTTTTGCTTAGCATATTCGGTGATAATCTGCATTCTTTTTTCATACTCACCCAGCGAAGGACCTTCGTCGATCAGGTCAATATCATGGAAACAATAGTATGGAGCTCCGATTTTAGTGATGAATTCGAATGCCGCATCCATTTTATCTTTGGCTCTTTGGATAGGGTCAGCCACTGCATCCCACGGATGAACGATGGTACCTGGTCCAAACGGATCTCCACCAGTTCCACAGAAGGAATGCCAATATGCTATGGAAAACCTGAAGTGCTCCTTCATTGTTTTACCTGCGATGATACGATTTTCATCATAAAATCTAAAAGCTAGTGGATTATCACTTTCCTTACCTTCGAAAGGAATTTTATCGATTGAAGAGAAATAAGTTTTTGACATTTTTACTTTGTTTTATTTGGTAATTATAGGTTTGAATTTCAATTAAACATTCATTTTTCGGATTGATTCCAAATGGTTTTTCCAAGTAGAATAGACCTCTTCATATGGCTCATAGAAATGCTCATTAGGTTCTATTGTTTCTAGTAATTCTAATCCAGCAAAAGCTTCTGACTCATTGGCAAATACTCCTGCACCTATGCCTGCTCCTCGAGCAGCACCTTGTGCTCCATCTGTATCGTACAATTCCAGCACTACTTTATTCATATGAACAAATGTTTTGCGGAAAACAGGACTTAAGAACATATTGGCCTTACCGGCTTTGACCGTTTTAAGATCCAGTCCCATATCCTGCATGATCCTGAAACCAAAAGTAAGAGCAGAAACAATTCCTTCCTGAGCGGAACGAATCATGTGACGTTTGTCATGCTTGAGCAAATCCAAGCCTAACATATGCGCTCCGATATTTTGATTTTGAAGAATTCTCTCAGATCCGTTTCCAAAAGGTATGAAAGTCAACCCTTCAGAACCAATCGGGGCCGAACCGGCCAAATTATTCATCTCATCATATTCTATATGCGCTGCACCCATGATTTTTTTCAGCCAGCTATTCAGAATACCTGTACCATTCACACAAAGTAACACTCCATAAGAAGGATTCGCAACAGAGTGATTAACATGGACAAAGGTATTCACTCTTGACAATGGGTCATAAAGCGGCTTGTCTGAAACGCCATAAACTGTTCCTGAAGTCCCTGCCGTAGTGGCCAATTCTCCTGGTTTTAGCGCTTGAAGTGAAAAGGCATTATTAGGCTGATCTCCAGCACGATAAGAAATAGGAATACCTTCTTCCAGACCAGTTACTTCGGAAGCAAATGCAGAAACTCTGCCTTGAATTGAATATGATGGTACCACCTCAGGAATCCAAGATTTGGAGATCTGATAGTTGTCCAAAACTTTGTCACTCAGGCCATTTTTCTGAAAATCCCAGAATATACCTTCTGACAAACCTGTTTCAGAGGTAACAATCTCTCCACTCAATCTCATGGCTATGAAATCTCCTGGAAGCATCATTTTATGAATTTTCGCTGCAAGTGCTGGCTCATTTTCTATAACCCAGCGTAATTTGGAAGCGGTAAAATTACCTGGAGAATTAAGCAAATTTTTCAGGCAGTACTCTTCTCCAAGTTCTCTGAAAGCTTTTTCTCCAATCCCAACTGCTCGGCTATCACACCAGATAATAGATGGTCTCAGGACATTTTGATCCTTATCCACCAATACTAGTCCGTGCATTTGATAGGCGATACCGATTCCTTTCAGTTCGCCCTTCTTTACTGAAGTCTTATTCAGTACATAACGGATAGAATGCTGCACATATTTCCACCATGTTTCCGGATCCTGTTCTGCCCACCCTTTTTCAGGTGAATCAATCGACATTTCCTCTTCAGGAAATGCCTTTGAAAGTATAGCCTTACCAGAATCTGCATCGAGTAAGGAGGTTTTGACAGAGGAACTTCCAATATCAATTCCTAATAATAAACGTCTCATCTAATGTTTTTTTTTTTACCAGAATACTATATACAATGCAGCAGTAATGCCTGCAATTAGAATAGCACCAATTTTAAATGCTGTACTAGTTCTGAACAGCTCTTTATCAATCGTAATACTGTTTGGATGATCTTTTCCTTTGCCTTCTACCAAAGAAATGATAATCATCAAAGCTGCCAAAATCAAGAAAACAACTCCCATTCTATCAATGAATGGTAAAGCAGGGAAAATAATTTTCAAGACTACAGAAAGTGGAATACTCAATGCGGCACCTGTAAGTGCTGCATTTGAAGTAGTTTTCTTCCAGAATACACCGAAGAAGAAAATCGAAAATACACCTGGACTAATGAATCCTGTGTATTCCTGTATAAACTGAAATGCCTGATCTAGCTGCCCAAGAGCTGGAGCTACTACAGATGCAATGACGAATGCAAGAACTGCTGTAATTCTACCTACACGAACTTGCTTAGTCTGGCTTGCATTCCTGTCAAAGTGCTTATTGAAAATATCCATGGTGAAAATAGTAGATGTACTATTTGCCATTGATGCAAGAGAAGATACAATTGCTGCTGTCAAAGCTGCAAAAGCAAGACCTTTCAGACCTACTGGAAGCAAATGCAAAAGCGTAGGATAAGCTCTATCAGATTTGATCAATCCAGTAACAGGATCTTTCATCGAGTCAATAAAGCCTGTGTCTATACCGTTTTCTACGATCACATATGCTGCAATACCTGGGATTACTACGATCAAAGGCATTAGCAATTTCAAGAATCCAGCGAAAATCATTCCTTTTTGGGCTTCATCTAGACTCTTTGCTGCCAAAGCCCTTTGTGTAATGTACTGGTTGAATCCCCAGTAACTAAGATTCGTGATCCACATACCACCAACTAAAACAGATATACCAGGAAGATCAAGGTAGGCATCACGGGTTCCCCCCGATCCATCAGGAATCATCATTTCTCCTTTGGATAATATCATAGAAAAGTGACCTGGAACTTCTCTACGAAGTAAATTCAACCCATCCCAAGCATCTCCTGAACCAACCATCTGAAGTGCTATGTAAGTGGTAGCTAAACCACCTGCAATTAAGAAAACTACCTGTATTACATCTGTCCATGCTACAGCTTTCAAACCTCCATAGATAGAATAAAGCATGGCAAAAGCTGCCAATCCAGCGATTCCGTATCCCAGAGGAATATCCATTATTGTGTTTAGACTCAATGCACCTAAGTACAATACTGAAGTCAAATTCACGAATACATAAAGCAACAGCCAGAATACGGCCATGGTCGTTCTTACACGTGAATCGTATCTATCTGCCAAAAAACCTGGCATAGTGTAAATACCCTTCTTAATATAAATAGGTAAGAAAAATATGGCTACAACCAAAAGTGTAACTGCTGCCATCCACTCGTAGGTAGAAATAGCAAGTCCAAGTGCAAATCCAGAACCTGACATCCCTATAAACTGCTCCGCAGAAATATTGGAGGCGATCAGGGATGCGCCTACTGCCCACCAAGGGAGGGCTTTTGAGGCAAGGAAATAATCAGCGGAGTCTTTGATGTGTCCTTTTTTCTCTCTGGACACAAATAAACCCATCCCGACGATGAGTAGACAGTAACCGATAAATACGGCTAAGTCTAAAGGTTCTAAAAGCATAAATTGTTAGGTTAGATTTTGGGCAGTTAGTTTGGGTAAACGACTAATCTTATTAGAATAGGCCGATAAAGATAATATTTTCAAAGTAACGTCTGTAAATAAATGCACCTATTTAAAATTAATCAAATATTAGTTTCAAACTTTGTATCGGTTTAGTAGAAAACTTCTTGTCTTTAAAGCTCTCTAAATAACTGATTCCAGAGGAGTTAGTAACAAAAACTTGCTCGGCAGTATACAACTCATCCAATTTAAACTCACCTATTTCCAAAGGAATTCTACTCGACTCAAAATAATCGATGAGAACCTGACGACTAACTCCGTCTATACATCCGCAACTTAAAGCCGGTGTGAAATATGTACCGGATTTCACCCAGAAAATATTGGCAATACTCGCTTCAGAGATATAGCCACGATGATCTAATAGAATCATCTCATCTAATCCCCTTTCACTTTTCTCTTTGTTTGCGATAATATATGGCAGAGCATTCAAAGTCTTAAACTTCGACCAAGGGTTTGCAAAGAGTTGTACATTCCTTGATACGTCTGCATGTCGTTTAATTTCAGAAACCACAGTGGCTGGAGCAATTTGGAGAATTTGAATCACGGCAGATTCTTCAGGAGTATATTTGCCTGCACCGGCACGAAAAACAGTCCATCGAATGCGTTTTCGTTCACCGGGTATTGTCTTTTTCAAAAGGGAAATCAGTTCCTCTGAATTGATCATGGAAGCATCCATACCTAAGAACTCCATTCCTTCTGACAGACGCTTCAGATGCTTTTCAAAAAAGCGAATATTATCCTGACTCCAAACCATCGTCTCAAATAAACCATCGCCATAACTGGTGGCTCGGTTAGGTAGCTTTATATATTCTCCTAGGGCCCACGATTCACTATAGGATGACTTTTGATAGATTGTTTCGATTTCGTTCATAAAACTGTTCATAATCGGTCATAGAACCAATTTGTCAAAATAAGGATTTGTTAAACTTTGTAAACATGATACCACTTAAATAGCATTCAATACAATAAATATGAATTTTTGCTTGAAACAGTATCAACGATTTTACCTTAGCATCAAAATTGGAATATTACACCCAGATGGCAAATAAAAGTAGCATTTTTGATATGATTGGACCAATAATGATAGGACCATCTTCCTCGCATACTGCGGGAGTAGTGAGAATAGCGAGAGCTGCCGTTCGTGTTTTGGGTGGAATACCTGAAGATGCTTCTATCACTTTTTATAATTCTTTTGCACGAACTTACGAAGGTCATGGTAGTGATCGAGCTATCATCGGTGGATTGATGGATTTCAAAACTGATGATGCTAATATTAAAAATTCACTTGACATAGCTAAGGAAAAAGGATTTACTTATCGATTTAAATCAATTGGTAATTCATCCATCCATCATCCAAATACGATCAAGCTTAACCTTAGAAAAGGTGAAAGAACGGTAGAAGTCGTGGGCGAAAGTCTTGGAGGTGGAGTGATCAATATCTCAGAGGTGGATGGGTTTGTAGCGAATTTCTCTGCTGCTAATCATACACTTATTATTAAAGCCGAGGATATATCAGGAGCCATAGCTTTTATTTCCGCAGTTATTGCTCAGGAAAACGCCAATATTGCCACCATGTCTGTATCAAGAAAAGGCAAGCACGACCTAGCCTGTCACGTGATAGAAATGGACTCTGGCATCAAGGATATCACCTTGGAATACCTAAAATCGTTATCCTGGATTACCGAACTAATATATATACCTGACATTGACCTTTAATTACACTATTAATAACACCATGAGAAAATTCCTACTAGGCTTTGCTTTATCTGCTGGGATTGGTTTTTCATCTAATGCTCAAGACACAGTAATTCCTTCCGGTCCTATCGATTTGGAAACTGCTGTAGCTATTGCTCTGGAAAACAACCTAACGCTAAAGAGAAGTGAATTAAACCAAATATCCAACGAAGCAACACTTCTTCAAAATCAAGGACAGCGCCTTCCGAATCTTACAACCGGAGCAAGTTCTGGCTATAGATGGGGACGTTCTATTAACCCGGTAACCAACCTTTTTGAGACAGCAAGGATTGGTAATATTAACGTGTCGGCGTCCTCTAATGCAACCATTTATGCAGGTAACCAAATCAATAATTCCATCAAACAATCCAAGCTGGATCTGGAAGCTGGATTATATAATATTGAAGCCACTAAAAATGACATCATACTTAACACAATCAATTTGTTTATCAATGTGGTGTTTAATAGAGAACAAGTAAATGTGGCTGAAAATCAATTAGGAAGTACAAAAGATCAATTGAATAGAACTACCAAATTGGTGGATGCTGGCTCTTTACCTTTTTCAGACCAATTGGATATCCAAGCACAAAACGCAACCAATGAAGTAAACCTGATCAATGCAAAAAACAATTACAACATTGCTAAGTTGAATCTCGCCCAAGCATTACAGATCCCTTATTCACCAGAATTCTCTGTAATTGAGCCTGAATTCCAAATCAATGAATTATTGATGGCAACTGAAACACCCACTGATATCTATGCAGTAGCTTTGGAATCCATGCCTGAAATCAAAGCAGCACAAGCCAATATAAAAAGTGCAGAATATGGCGAAAAACTTGCCAGAGCAGGTTTTTACCCAACTTTAGGTATAGGAGCAAATATTTTCTCCAATTATGTAGATCAGTCGTATGGCTCAGAGAGACCAACGTTTGGGCAGCAAATAAATAATAACCTTTCCGAGGCCGTAAACCTTCAACTAAGCATCCCTTTATTTTCCAGACTGAGCAACAAAGCCAACATACAGCGAGCACGTGTACAAAAACAAATTAGTGTAGTAGCTGCTTTAGAGGCTGAAAATCAGTTGCGAAATGATATTGAGACAGCCTATAATGGGGCTCTTGCATCACAACTGACATACGAATCATCTTTGTTGCAGGTAGAAAGCTTAAGAGAAACATTCAGAATTGCGCAGCAGAGATTTGATCTTGGAGCAATTAATTCTGTAGATTTTCAAATTGCACAAAACAACCTTTTCAATGCACAGGCTGATTTACTGAACGCTAAATACACTTACATTTTCAGAGTAAAAGTTCTTGATTTTTACCTGGGCAATCCAATTAACCTTAACTAAACCATGGCCAATAAGAAATCAAACAAGCTTTTGTATTACCTTCTTGGAGGTATAATAGTCCTAGTTATTTTTGCAGTGATCGCTCGAAATGCCGGCTGGGTAGGTGGAGACAAAGAAACGCAAGTAGAAGTCGCTAATGTAAAAAGAGTTGCAATCATTGAAAAAGTAAGTGCTTCTGGAGAAATTCAGCCTGAGGTAGAAGTAAATCTAAGTCCAGATGTAGCTGGTGAAATCATTGCATTGCATGTGAAAGAAGGAGATTCTGTAGCTGCTGGAATGCTTTTGGTAAAGATCAGACCTGACAACTTTATTTCAGCATTGGACAGAACAAGAGCAAATTTCAGTCAGCAGGAAGCTAACCTTTCTCAATCCCATGCTGCATTACAGAGATCTGAAGCTCAATTCACTCGATCGGAGCAGAACTTCAATCGACAGAAAAGTCTTTATGAGCAGAGAGCTATTTCTGATGCAGACTTTGAGCAAGCCCAGGCAGATTACATATCTTCCCAAAAAGATCTGGAAGCAGCAAAGCAAAGTGTTCGTGCTTCTGAATTTGTAGTAAAAAGCTCTCAGGCTTCAGTAGACGAAGCTTCTGAGAACTTGAGACTGACTAATGTATATTCTCCAGTAAACGGTATTGTATCCAATCTCTTGGTAGAGCAAGGTGAACGTGTAGTAGGAACTCAGCAAATGGCTGGTACTGAAATGTTGACTATTGCAGATCTCTCTAAAATGGAAGTTCGGGTAGATGTGAATGAAAATGATATCGTAAGATTGAGTTTGGGTGACACTACTATTATTGATGTGGATTCATATGCTTACACTGGTAAGACTTTCAAAGGAGTGGTAACGAGTATTGCCAACACAGCAAATGTGAAGGCATCTTCGGATGCTGTAACTGAATTCAAAGTGAAAATCAGAATCCTGAATGATTCATACCAAGATTTGGTGGATGAAGGCAAAAAATATCCTTTCCGTCCAGGAATGACTGCTTCTGTAGAAATTCTTACAAATTCTAAAAACAATGCTCTTTCAGTTCCACTAGCTGCAGTGACTACCAGAGAACACAAGCAAGACACACTTGTAGCAGGCACCACTCGATCTAAGGAATTGGTATTCGTCAATGATGGTGGAGTTGCCAAATTGAAAGAAATCAAAACTGGTATTTCTGACTTTCAAAATATTGAAATTCTGGAAGGGTTAACTGAAGGTGAGCAAATCATCTCAGGACCTTATTTCATTGTAAGTAAAGAGTTGAAAGAAGGTGACAAAGTTGCCCCAGTTGAAGGCAAGATTACTGCCGTCAAAAAGGACTAACTAGTGTAGGGTATGAGCCCTTGACTTTCCTACTAAAATAGCCCTGTGAATTGAGTTTCACAGGGCTTTTTGCATTAAGTAGCGTCGAAGATGATGCTCTTTTACTTCACCACTTTTTCAGTTGAGCATAGATCAAATGAAGCGGAAATCCCATCACATTATAATAGGAACCTTCAATCCTTTCTACTCCCATAAACCCAATCCATTCCTGAATTCCGTATGCTCCGGCTTTATCCATTGGCTTATACTGATGAATGTAATGCCAAATTTCCTCTTCCTCCAGAAATCTGAATGTCACAATCGTCTCATCCTCCAGCGTGATTTGTCTAGTTTTATCTCGAAAAGTTACTGCTGTCATCACCGTGTGAGTGGAGCCAGAAAGATTTTTAAGCATATCAAAAGCTTCTTCTTCTGTATTGGGCTTGCCTAGTACGTGACCACTAGCTATTACTACAGTATCTGAAGTGATGAGGATTTCATTGTCAGCAAGCTCTGCTGCAAAAGATTCAGATTTCAACTTAGATAAATATGCCGCTACATACTCAGCTTGAATATCCTTTGGCACTGTTTCGTCCACTGAATTCACTCTTACTTCAAACTCTACCTCTAATCCCTTCAATAATTCTTGACGCCTCGGAGAATTAGAGGCGAGTATAACTTTCTTATTGGTTAGATTTTTCAAAAAAGGATCCATAGTCGAAATCAAATTCATCTTGTTTAATACTAGCGAAAAGCAATCCGCCTAACGCTTTTGGATAGAAATAGGTAGATTTCTGAGGCATTACTTCACCGCTTTTACATACTTCTAGAACTTGGCTAAGTTCTAATTCACGAGTAATCACTGCAAAACTGGCTTTTCCTGAACGGACTTCTTGGATACACCTTGAGAAATTTCGCTCATATACAATCTGATCTGAGCTCCTTTGATCAGCTACTGCTATGCCCAAAATTCTTGCAAATAACACTTCATGAAGGACTGTTAAGTCCAGCTGTCTTATGCTTTCCGGTAAATGTAGATTGATATTATCCATCATACCTGCTTTCAATTGCAAGGTATAGCTCTCCTCTCCCATTACTAATCCAAAGGTATGAGGTTTATGAAAAGCATAGGTACCCAGCTCTTCAGAATCCGCAAATTTTTTCACGACAAACCATTCTTTGATTTTATCAAGCAGTGATTCTTGCAATAGTACCAATCCATAATACAAGCGATGAGTAGGTAAAATTTTCAGGTGATTCCCACTGGTATTCGTCAAGTACATTAGGTGATAATCATGGCCTTTCCATCGATTCTCCGACAACTCTCCTTTCATAGACTTTCGGTATTCTATCGCACCTTCGAGTCGATGATGACCATCAGCCAAGACTACTTGCTTGTCTTTTAAAACTTCCAGAAAATGTCGGATAATTTCAGGCTCTTGAATCACGCCCATTACTTCTCTTACTCCCTGATAATCTTCAAACTCGTACAAAGGATTTGCGATAGCTTCATCCATGTATTTCTCTAGCTGCTCATCCAGATCTTCATATAATCCATGCGTAGGACTCGCCTGAATCTGTGTTTCTCGGAGCAGTGAGATTCTATCATTCACAGCAGATACAATCGTATTCTCATGTCTCAGAATAATTTCATCACTCCATTCATAAGCTTTGATCTGCGCTATAAACCCTTTTCTACAGCGCTCATCATGCTCTCCTGGTAATCGGAAATATTGATAATAGACATAAATTCCAGGCAAAGCATCCTGCTGAATTATCCCTTCAGCTTTCCAATTTATAAGTGCAAGTTTTGCTTCCAAAGTAGGCCTCATAGCACCTGGAACGGCAAGGTGAATACTATTTAGTGGATTTTCATAGAGCAATTGGCGCTGTCGGGCTGAGACCACATCAAATAGCGGTGCTGTCAATTCCTCTATCTTCGGTGTTAAAGCATCGGCATAACGCCAAGCTTTTAAAGGTAATATCTCTGCCATTTTACTGTAATCTATTTCTCCAAGCCGTTTCTTTATTGTCAGCTGATTTAGACTGCAAACTTCCTGAAGGCTTACTCTTGGTGAAAAACTCAACAGCCAAGGCTGAAATCACTTCGAGTTCAGAATCTGTAAATTCCTGATCCAGGACAGATGGATTGAAATAATTCTCAACGAACTTGGTATCAAAAGCTCCACTCACGAATGCTTCATGTGTAATTGCAAATTTGCAAAAATCAAGGGTAGTCTGAATTCCCACAATCTTATAATCCTCAATTGCCCGCACCATCTTCTCGATAGCAGCACTTCGGTTTTCAGCATGAGTTATCAATTTAGCTATCATCGGATCATAATAGATAGAAATGTCCATTCCCTCTTCGAATCCATCGTCTACACGAATTCCTGCTCCTTGAGGACGTCGATACGTTTCAAGTCTTCCTATATCTGGAAGAAAGTTATTTCTCGGATCTTCTGCATACACCCGTACTTCAAGTGAATGCCCATTTATTTTCAGTTCATCCTGAGTAAATGAAAGTGCTTTTCCTTCGGCGATTAAAATTTGCTCACGAACCAGATCCTTTCCAGTGATCATTTCTGTCACTGGATGCTCTACCTGTAGTCGTGTGTTCATTTCGAGGAAAAAGAAATTCAATTGTTCATCTACGATGAATTCCACTGTGCCTGCTCCGTAGTAGCCACAAGCCTTTGCCACGCCTACCGCCGCTTCCCCTATATCCTTTCTCATCTTAGGAGATACGACCGCTGAGGGAGCCTCTTCTATTACTTTCTGATGCCTTCTCTGTATGGAGCATTCCCGCTCAAACAAATAAACAATATTTCCCTGCTGATCTCCCAGCACCTGTATTTCTATATGTCTAGGGGAACTGATGTATTTTTCTATGAAAACAGCACTATCTCCAAAGGAAGATTGAGCTTCACTAACTGCCCGTTGCATCTGTTCTTCAAACTCTCCTTCATTCTCCACCACTCGCATTCCTTTTCCTCCTCCACCGGCACTGGCCTTGATGAGAATAGGATATCCAATTTCAGATGCTCTAGCTTTTGCGACAGGAATATCAGAAATAGCTTCTTCAGTACCCGGAACCAAAGGGATATTATATTTCCCCACAGCTTGTTTAGCGGCAAGTTTACTTCCCATTATTTCTATGGCTTCCGGTGAAGGCCCGATGAAAATCAAATCTGCTTGCTGTACTTTTCTAGCGAAATCAGCATTCTCTGAAAGGAAACCATACCCAGGATGTATTGCATCTACACCTAGTTCTTTGCAGAAAGAAATTATTTTATCTCCAAGTAAATATGACTTGTTAGATGCGGGAGGTCCCAGACAAACTGCCTCGTCTGCGAAAAGCACATGTGGAGAAAGCCTATCTGCCTCGCTATAAACAGCTACAGTAGCAATCCCCATTTCTCGGGCCGTACGCATGATACGCAAGCTGATCTCTCCTCGGTTAGCTACTAGTAGTTTTTTGATTTTGGACATTATCTCTTGTATTAAAAGCTAGAATTTTGGGTTTAGGCTAAATAAAGAAAATTATCCGAGCTTTGTTAAGAATCGTTGGTTTCGAAAAACGTTTTTTGCATAGCAGGCATTAAAGTTTTATTTTTGGCGGATTTTAATGAACAGATCATTAAATCCACAAACACTTAAATTCGAAAGCTTTGGATCTATTTGCAAAATTAAAAATGAACATGGGCCCTTTGGGCAAACACTCTGAGTTTGCAGACGGCTATTTCTCCTTCCCCAAACTAGAAGGTGAAATTGCTCCGAGAATGAAATTTCAGGGGAAAAATGTTCTAACCTGGAGTTTGAATAATTACCTAGGCCTCGCAAATCATCCTGAAGTACGGAAAGCTGATGCTGATGCCGCTGCACAATATGGCGCTGCCTATCCTATGGGCGCACGTATGATGTCAGGACAAACCAGCCTTCACGAACAATTAGAGGATGAATTGGCAGCTTTTGTCAACAAGGAGAAAGCCTACTTATTGAATTACGGATACCAAGGTATTATGTCTGTGATCGACTCACTTCTTGATAGAAAAGATGTCGTAGTTTATGATTCAGAATGCCATGCTTGTATCATCGATGCACTTAGAATGCACTTAGGCAAGCGTTATGTTTTCCCTCATAACGATATTCAAAACTGCGAAAAGCAGCTAGAAAGAGCTACCAAACTTGCCAATGAAACCGGCGGAGGAATCCTTGTGATCACCGAGGGTGTCTTCGGTATGACAGGAGATCAAGGCAAGTTGAAAGAAATCGTTGAGCTTAAGAAGAAGTTTGATTTCAGATTGCTAATTGACGATGCGCATGGTTTCGGTACTATGGGTAAAACTGGAGCAGGAACAGATGAAGAGCAAGGTGTGCAGGATCAAGTAGATCTTTACTTCTCTACTTTTGCGAAGTCAATGGCTAGCATCGGTGCATTTATCGCTGGTGATCCAGACGTTATTATGTTCTTGAGATATAACATGCGTTCTCAGATCTTCGCTAAGGCTCTTCCAATGCTATTGGTTGCAGGTGCATTGAAGCGTCTTGAGCTATTGAAAACTCAACCTGAACTGAAGGATAACCTTTGGAAAATCGTAGGAGCTCTTAGAAAAGGACTTCATGACAATGGATTCAGTACTGGAAAATCTAATTCTCCAGTGACTCCAGTGGTACTCAACGGTACTGTCGGTGAGGCTGCTGCATTGACTCAAGATCTAAGAGAAAACTACAGCATCTTCTGTTCAGTAGTTATCTACCCTGTAATACCTAAAGGAATGATAATCTTGAGATTAATTCCTACGGCTGTCCATACACTTCAGGATGTGGAAGAGACCATCACTGCTTTCGCAGCAATAAAGGAAAAACTGACTAGTGGAGTTTATAAAAATTCCGAGTTAGCAATGTCTGTTGGTGAGTAAGAAAAATTCAAAAAAAATGCCCTTAGGATTGAATTAGCAAGTATTTGGGTTATATTGAATTGCAAATTACTTATCATCAACCTTAATAAAACACTTTTACTATGAGCAAATTTAGTGAAGTAAGCGAACTGATTAATTCTCTTAAAGACGATTTTGAAAAGTTCTACGAAAAGGGAAATCAGGCAGCTGGTACTCGCGTAAGAAAAGGAATGCAGGACTTGAAAAACATGTCACAGGACATCCGCAAAGAAGTTCAGGACAAGAAGAACCAAGGATAATTCCAAAAACAAAAAAAGGTGACTAGTTAGTCACCTTTTTTTGTGCTGATTTACTATTAAAGAAGCTTAAAACTCCAATTTATTATTGTTCTGATCTATATCAGCTAGCCTCTTGCTAGGATCAATTTCGATCGATTTGACCATATCTGATTTTTTATTGATTCTGATAGTCTTAGTCAAATTTGTCCAAGGCCAATCTTCAGAAATCACGCGAGTTGGTGCGCCAGCTTCAGCAGCTTTATCACCCCTCATGATTTCCAGAGGCAAATACACCATCTCAGACGTTCCATCTTTATAAGTGATGACCAGGTCTATAGGCATTGGCATCAGGCCAATTCGCTCAAGAGTAATGTCTGTTTGATCCCCTTGTGGTGTCATTTTCTTCACTGCATAGTCAATAGTCTTGGTCGTATATACAAAATACTCCTTGTACCAATCCAACTCCAAACCACTCTCTTTTTCCATAATACGGATGAAGTCATTCACATTCGGGTGCTTGAAGCCCCAAGTATTCCAGTAGCTTAGAATTCCTTTATCTCTAGCTTCTTCACCGATGATATAACCCATCTGAGCCATAAACACTGCTCCTTTGGAATATGCAGCAGAACTGTAAGCTCCATTCGTATCATAATGATCACTATGGGTACTCATAGGCTCTTCTTTGCCAGATTTCACCAATCTGTAATAGCCTGAATATGACCCTGTCAAAGGCGCCTCGCTAGCTTTGTATATAGCTGACATCGTTAGCGCTGAAGCATAGCTAGCGAACCCTTCATCCATCCAAGGGTATAGTGCCTCATTGGTAGCTAATACACCCTGATACCAGCTATGTGCCAGTTCGTGAGCCATTACTCCAACAAGTCCATTGAGATTACGTCCACCAGTCACTAGCGTAGCCATAGGATATTCCATTCCGCCGTCACCACCTTGGATGACAGAGAACTGCTTGTATGGATACTGGCCAAAATGCTTTGACATAAACTCAATCGCCTTTGGAGTATAGTCCATAAGCTTCACCCAGTTCTCGGTAACGCCATCAGTAGGAATATAAAGATGATGAACAGTTACACCATTTTCCATTAAGAATTTATCGTGACGGTATTTAGGATCCGCTGCCCACATGAAATCGTGAACATGTGGAGCTTTGAAATGCCAAGTCAACTTCTCTCCTTTAACTTGAGGCACTTTAACACCTTTATCTTCATAACCGTGACCGATTTCATTAGGGTTTTGTAAGTAACCAGTTCCACCCAGTACGTAAGTTTTATCGATAGTGATTTTCACATCAAAATCTCCCCAAATACCATAGAATTCACGACCTATATAAGGGTTAGCATGCCATCCCTGCTCATCGTATTCAGACATTTTAGGGTACCACTGTGACATAGAATATCTCACGCCTTCTTCACTATCTCTTCCTGATCTTCTGATTTGTATAGGCACTTGACCAGTGAATGACATTTCGAACTTTGCCTTCGAATTTGGCAAAATTGGCTCTGCAAGCTCTACTTCAAGAATGGTCCCAACTTCACTAAATTCAACATCCTTACCATTCATCTTCAAGTCTCTCACTCTCAAATAACCAATCTCATCTGGCTTCAATTTGCTGATACGATCCCCTACTCTACGATC
>TARA_R110000850_G_scaffold154656_15_pt1 | contig 18475 bp, 19 predicted proteins | sample TARA_R110000850 | Tara Oceans TARA_R110000850 (sample SAMEA4397586) | marine metagenome | biome: Polar Biome; feature: [SRF] surface water layer (ENVO:00010504); material: water (ENVO:00002006), including particulate matter (ENVO:01000060) such as... | depth 5 m | reverse complement strand
AATTTTCAATGAGCAGACATGGTCAGTTTTCAGTGAGCAGCAACAGTCATGAATCCACCGGGGCCGCAAATGTAGATCTGCGTGTTCTTGTCGGGTCTGGAAAAAATCTGCTCCGGCGACAAGGCGCTGCGACCGTTTTCCTGGTCCAGATGAATCTGCACATGCTTGGCCAGACGACTGACCGCCAGTTCTTCCTTGAAAGGAACCGCTTCTTCATTGCGGGCACAAACATGCATCTCGAAATCCTTGTCCAAGCGGATCAGTCGATGCGCCATGGCGAGCATCGGCGTAATGCCAATACCGCCAGATATCAGGATGAAACGCTCGGCATTTTCGTACAGCATGAAATTGTTTCGCGGCGGCCCGAGTTTGATGACCTGCCCCACTTCAAGTTCGTGCATGGCACGAGAGCCACCACGCCCGTTGTCATCACGCTTGACCGCGATGCGATAGCGGTTGCGGGCATCGTCATGCGCCACCAGAGAGTATTGCCGGACCAGGCCCTCCCGAAGATAGACATTGACGTGCGCACCAGCGGCACCTTCGGGAAAGAGCTGGTCCGGGTCGGTGGGCTCAAACTCGAAGGATCGGATGTCTGCACCCACGTCCTGAATGCTGACGACTCGTACCTCGATGGGCGCCAGGGCTTCATCCCCCGGCACGACAATTTCACCCGGCGCCTTCTTCAACCAGCCGCGTTGGGGAACCGGCTGTTTGCGCAGAATGCCGTTGGCCAGATTCCAGACGCGCCGGTACCGGTACCACGGCAGGTGCGGCAGCAGGTGATGGATATGATGATTCTCCTGACCAAACATCAAACCGCGAAGCGGTGATGTTTCATAGATGTGCACGGTGGCCTGGAACGGCTCCTTCTGCCAGCTCAGTCCGTGAGGGTGCTGGATATAGGCAAAGGTGTAGGCCACCAGCCCCAGGCCCAGGCGCTGCGGCAACACATAGAGCAGCAAAAACTCGGCCCAGTAAGGTGACAGCAGGAAGACCGCGTGCATGCCGATGACCGTGGCCATCATGACGTACACGTACATCTTGACCCGTGGAGACCAGTGCTCGCGGCCGTGCTTGAAAAACCAGGCCAGCCAGTGAATATCGGCGAACATCAGATAGGCCTTTCCGGCCCATTTGGGCACTGCCACCAAGCCGTAATCCGGATCGCGACCGTACTCACCCACATAGCGGTGATGGTCCATATGAATGGCGCGGAAGGCCGGCATGTTCATGCCCGGCAACAGAATCTGACCTGCTGCCGTTCCAAGAAACTCGTTGACGAAATTGTCTGACGACACCGCGCGATGAGCGCCATCGTGCATGGGTGTAAACGCAAGAAACACCGCCACGATGTTGAACGTGACTGCGATCCACCAGGGGATCATGCCGTTCAGGTACCAGTAGCAGGACAGGAAGAATGTTCCGAGCGCCGCTATGGTCAGCAAAATCTGCGGAATGTCGTACTTGTGCATCCGCATCACGTCGTCGTAATGCGGGTCATGCGTGATCTGATTGAGAACTTCCCGAACAGACTGATTGGTGGTAACCGTCATGACATGGCCCTGTTAATTCCAGCGATTGATTCCGCAGGCTTGCGCCTTCCACGACGGACGGGCTGACACTGCCCATCGTGATCCCGCCAGGCCCATCGGCCTGCCCCCATCGGGCTGGGCACGGATTTTTCGTATGGAACCGTACTACCGACCTCTGAGGATTGCAATTGACGCAATCAGAAGCCGCCCGCTGGGATCGGCAGCGCACACACCATACGCACCCGGACCTGAAGCGCTGCCGTGCCGCTTTCACGATACGCGAGGCTCAATCGTGCCAACGAGCAGGCTCAGACAGCATCCAGCGGGGCCGCCCTCCACTTCGCATCAAATGGAAGGCCAACTCATACCGCGTCAGCAGGAAGCAGCGGTTCCTTCGCAGGCGCCGCAGTGCCTAGGGTGCGGCGCACATCCCTACCAGTAAGGCGGCGGATCGCCCAAAGGCGCAGCGCAGGCGCTGCATTTGCCGGATTTATTGTGCGCGTTGTTCTTCTTCCCGCAATCGCGACACGCAATCATCAGCGGCTTGGTCCGCACCAGTTGATAAACCCGGGAATGCGTTGCGTAAGCCACCTTCTCCTTCATGAACTCGTGCACCACGCCCTGGTGTGTCGGGCTGGCGAGGATCTGATCCATGTTCTCCAATTCCTCCCAGGCCGAGATGGTGAAGCCGTAGCTGTGCCCATTCTCATCTGGCTTGCGCGCACCGACCATGCCGGTCACGAAGCCATTCTGCGTAGACAGATGCTCCAGTACGTCGCGGGTGATGGTGGCCACATGGTCGAATCCTTTCTGCCCGTCTTCCATTCGAATCCAGGTCAGTCCGATAGCATTGGGCGCCTCCATGCTTCCTCGATTGAGCCGGTAAAACGCGCCGAAACTGTAATCGCCCATTTGTTGGGGCAGCAGGAAACCCTGAAAACCGAGCGCTTCTCCAAAGGCCACCTGATCAAACAAATTGCTGACCGCTGGGTGCCCCTCAGCGTCAAAGTTGAAAAAGATGGTGCCCGGCAATGCAATGCGCTTGCCGGTTGCTGCGACCGCGTCAAAGCCAATCTGACCCGGCAGATCACCTGTGTGAGTAGCGTGCAGCACGTAACGCGCGGCAACGGTCCCTTCTCCGGCAGTAATGGGGCCGTCGAGTTCGAACCTCAGATCCGGCAGCGCTTTGAGCAGCATCTTTGCATGCTCACGCAGCGCGTCCCCACTTACCGCGCCACCGGTCAGGGGGTCCTGATAGCTGCCGCCTCCGGTTAACTCGAGCACACGATCTACGTTGTGCGCGTTCCAGGCATCGAGATAATTTCCGGCCAGCGTCAGTCTTGAAGGACCACGCGTCAGAATCGACACCAGCATGCGCAAGAATATTCCGATCTTTTCCACTCCACGGTCTCCCTTATGGTTATGGAAATCATTCTCGCCTTGTTTGCGCCCTGAAACCAGAAAACCGTCGGCGGCAGCGCCCGCTCAGAACTGGCGGACTGCCACATTCAACCCTTGGCCCGGGATTTTCCAGCTTCTTCTGCTCGCTTGAGGTCCTTGGCCTGCGCCGCATTGTCCGGCTTGGCCTCTTTAGCGGCCTTGTCCACTTTTCCCGATTTGGCGAAGTCATGCGCTTGCTTGTCGTAGCGGCGCGCCGCCTCGTAATCTCCTTCGCCTTGAATATTTTCCGACTTGGGATTACTGCTCATGTCTTATCTCCTGAATGGAAATGAACCAATGCCTTGGATTCGGAAGCAACCGAATCGAGTCATCGTGGCAACAAGACTGGCAGGGACTTGCCAACGCGCGCTGAATTTACGCACGAAGGCGCTAGAAATTTCTTAGAAACGCCTCATACGCTTGCGCTACGGCTTTCGGTGCTTCCATCTGCGGGTAATGACCGATGTCCGGCAACTCGCGAATGAAATGCGCCTCACTGACCACTTGCCGATAGCGGGTCACCATGTGCGCGCCGGAAATGGGATCGGCAGATCCGTTGATGATCGCCAGCGGAATACTTGCTTCCTGCAAGGCACCCACCCAACGATCCCGGTGCCGCCGGCGATCACTCATGTAGTGGATGAGTTTGTAGAAATTTGCTTTGCCATTGTTGTATTCAATGAGCGCCCAGAACGCATCCAGAGTTTCCTGAGTCGGTTGCGTTTCAGGTCCGAAGACGCGCTGCAGCGATTTATCCAAAGCGCTCTGACGAAACAAGCGATTGGCCAGGAAGCCCACGCGACTGAGCAGGAGCTTTTGCACGAACAAGGCGCGGTGCGTCTCAGGAAACAGGCCACCGTTGAGCAAACAAAGACTCAGCCACTGCCCTGCCCCCGAGCCCTGGTTCTGGCGGGCCAGAAGCTCCTGAGCCACCGTGTCCCCATAGTCGTGTGACAGGACGTGAAATGTTTTGAGACCCAGTTCTCTGACCAGAGCCTCGGTCAGATCAGCTTGTTCCATGATTGAGTAGTCGTGCGCCCTGGGCTTGTCACTGAACCCGAATCCAAGGAAATCCAGCGCAATGAGCCGATACCGCTTTACCAGCTCAGGCCAGATGGGTGCCCAGTCCCAGGACGCCGTTGGAAAACCATGCAGAAAAACAATGGCCGGCGCTTCACGCGCACCTTCGTCGATCACGAAGACGTTGCGGTCCAACAGCCTTAACTCGCGACCCCGCTGCTTCCACATTTGCGGACTGACTTCAATCATGGGACATCGACCTGAGAACGATTCAGCAGCACTTTACGCAATGCATGGACATTGCATCTACTCGGAGCACCCCTACAGCGACCCTGCATTGGATCGATCTCAATCCGCAAATTTTCTGCATTGCATTCACTCTTTATCCGCGTACTATTTGCCCAACTAAAACAAACGGAAACACATCGGGAGAGTTCCATGGCGCGTGTACCCATTGTTCGACCAGAGGTCCTCGAAGATCCGGTCATCAAGGAAATCTTCAGCTGGGTGACGCAGATGGAGGGCGAAGTCCCCAATCATTTCCTGGTCGAGCTGAATTTTCCCGAGTTTTTGAAAGCCAAACTGGGGGCGACGCAGGTGCTGTGGCAGATGGGCGAACTGAGCCTGCCGGAGATCCAGCATGTGGGTATTCTGGTGTCCAAAGCCAATGGCTGCCCCTATTGCACCGCGGCCTTCTGCACCATCCTCAATTATGGTCTTGAGACTGCCGAAGAATATGTTCAGAAGCTGGCAGACAAAGGACTCGATGCAGTATCCGACCAGCGCCTGAAGACCCTCCTGAGCTTTGCGCTAAAGGTCAACGGCGATGCTGCCTCGACCACGGATGCCGATGTACAGGCACTGCGAGACGCCGGACTGGGTGACAAGGGCATTGTGCAGCTGGTGCATCTGGTCAGCGATTTCGCCGCATACAACCGGCTCAATCTCGCCCTGGATACCGACTATGACTACCGGGACATGTGGCGCAAGCTCGCGTTTGGATGGTCTGAAAGTTCAGGCCAGGCTGCCGGTGACAATACACGCGGCGTGCGCAACGCTTCTTCCTGACCCGCCGCGATCGCGCTGTCGTGCAGCACCGTTAGTCGGCCCGATGACGGCGAACATGCACCCCGATGCCAAAGATGCTTGCAGCCGGCCCACCGGTCGATTTACGATAAAAGCGTATCCAAAGAGGCACTGGCATGGATCGCACTTATTCCATTGACACAAATGCTTACATGAAGGACGGCCTCTCAACTGCGACGCCTGAAAGCCGCCCTAATGTCGGCTCTCTGGCCGAACGTGCGGTAGAACTGGCAAGCAACATTCTTCGGAACATGCTCATAACAGCAGATGATGTGCTGTTCTCGATGGCTGAACGAAGTCTCTCAAACGATCAGCAGCAAACCTACTTCTCAGCGATGCGACTGCTCCGAAAGTCCGGCGCAGACATTTCGAGCGAATTCAGTCGATGCCTTGCTGCTCAAACGGTTGAACCGCGTAAATCGGCAGAAAGTGTGCAGGAACTCAGCTTGCGTGACGATGAGGATGTCGAGATCGAAATCTCCGTCACCAATATCGTCAGTCGGGTCTCCGGGACCGCCGCGCAGGGAATCTGGGAATTCGGGCTGCGGCTGGAATGCATGGCTGACCGGGCGCTCTCTGAGCGTCTGGAGAATATGCGCCCTGTCGAATTGGTGAATGCGTTCCGAGCCGCCATCAGCACGCTGATCCTGCCCATTGAAGTACGTTTAATCCTGATGAAGCTGTTCGAGCGACAACTTCTCGCCGAAGCCGGCAATTTTTATAGCGGTCTGAATCTCAAGCTCGAGCGTGCTGGGCATTGCATCTGTGAAACGAGTCGCTCAGAGACACCCGATGAGCCGCCAGCGGTGCTAACGCCAGGCTCATCACCTGAACACAGGACTGGGCATCAGACCTACTCATTGCCCGACACCATCCTGTCAGCGGTTAGGACACCCGAAGACCACCCCGGCAATAACCAGACACCCTCGACCGGTGGCCTGCAGAGGCTCTCACTGGTCAGCCAGTGGATTGAAAACTTGCGCATGCGAGTTCCGCTGGAAGATTCCGCTGGTATGGATCGCCTGCTGGCACCACTGGTTCGCATTGCGCTGAGTGATACCGATTTCTTCACTAACGATGAACACCCTGCGCACGCCATCATCAACGAGATGCAGGGCGGATCAACTGATGCCGCATCGGCCGCAGACCAAGTAAAAAAAGCGGGCAAGGCACTTCGCGATCTGGCGGAAAGTACCCCCGTCACCGCCGCCCATGACGTCGAAGCGCTGGACGCGCGCACGCTGAACAAATTTTTGAGTTCACGCAAACCCACGGTGGTCAATGCCGAATCAAGAATCCAGGAGGCACGCGATTACGCACACCAAAGAATCAAGGCTTCCGGAACAGGCCTGGATTTGCCGGTCGGTATTTCTTCTTTCCTGAATACTGTGTGGATGCCTCTTGCGACTGCGGTGAAATTGCGCTTTGGCGAAGAATCTCGCGAGTGGCGACAGGCCGAGGACATGATGATTCGCTTGTTCAAGGATTGCCGCTGGATCAACCGACCAGGCCAGGTCGCCAGTGTCCTCAGCGAAATTGCCGCCGATATGGAATCCATCGGGCTTCCAAAGAATCTCGTTGACCGAGCTCAGGTCGTCCTGAAGGCGGGTCTGTCTGCCGCCAAAGGCACCAGCGCGAAACTCGATCTACATTCGCTCGGAAAACGGGCTGAAACCGAAAGTCGTGACAGCGACGAAGGCACGCACTCTGACCAGGACACCGCCGCCCTCATTATCAAAGCCGTTGGCGACTGGCGAGAAAGTCTTCCGGTGGGCTCTTGGTTTCGCGTATTTGATCGCCCCCATGAGCGCACGGTCTGGATGAGTGCTGACGTGTTCTACCCGAAAGCAATGAAGCTGCTGTTCACTGGATTTGATAGCAGTACTCGCCTGGAAGTTGCCAAACCTGATTTCGTACGCGACCTCAAGGCGGGCCGCGCTGAGCCGGTCAGCCCGACGCCACAGCAAGCCGCCGCCATCGAGCGACTGTGCGCCACCATTCATTGATTAGGCCGCGTTGCACCTCAGCGGTTGGCGCCTGCGAAGCGTGGAGACGCCCTGAACGAATCTACAAAGACAAATGATCCGCCACAAAGTCAGCATCCTTGTCGCCGCGGCCGGACAGATTGATCAGGATGTGCTGATCGGCTGACATCCCCTTTGCTTCTTCCATGGCCCAGGCCACTGCATGCGCGCTTTCGAGCGCCGGGATGATGCCTTCAAGGCGAGACAGGGTCATGAACGCGTCCAGGCACTTCGCGTCGTCAATGGCTTCATAGCGCACACGCTTGATGTCTTTCAGGTAGCAGTGCTGTGGGCCCACACCGGGATAGTCCAGGCCGGAGGCAATGGAATAGACCGGTAGCGGCACGCCATCATCGTCCTGCAGGTTGTAACACTCGAAACCATGAATCGAACCCTTGCGCCCCAGGGTCAGCGTCGCAGCATGATCCTGGGTATCCAGGCCCCGCCCTGCCGGCTCCACCCCAACCAATTCAACGCCCTCGTCATTGAGAAAAGCGGTGAACATGCCCATGGCATTGGAGCCGCCGCCAACACAGGCTGTCACGATGTGTGGCAAGCGACCATTCTCAACCTGAAACTGCTCGCGCGCCTCACGCCCCACCACGCTCTGGAAGTCTCTGACCATTTTGGGAAACGGGTGCGGCCCCACGACAGATCCAATGGCGTAGATCGAGTTCACCGGATCTTTCAGATACTCCTCAAATGCGCTGTCGACGGCGTCCTTGAGGGTACGGGTGCCACGACCCACGGGCACCAGCTTTGCCCCGAGGATTTTCATCTTGGTGACGTTTGGATGCTCCTTGGCAATGTCGATCTCCCCCATGTGGATCTCGCACTCAATCCCCAATAAGGCACAAGCCGTGGCCAGAGCGACGCCATGCTGGCCCGCTCCTGTTTCCGCCAGCACCCGCTTTTTGCCCATGTGCTTGGCCAGCAATGCCTCACCAAGACAATGATTAATCTTGTGAGCACCGGTGTGGTTGAGGTCCTCGCGCTTCAGCCAAAGCTGAGCCCCGCCCTGACGCTGGGTCAGACGACGCGCGTGGAAGATCGGGCTGGGGCGACCAACGTAATGCTTGAACAGCCAACTGAGCTCGCTCTTGAAGGCCTCTGTGTCACGTACTGATTCATACGCGTTGTTGATGTCGTCCATGACCGCCTTGAGCTCGGGCGGAATGATCTGGCCACCGTACTCTCCAAAATAGCCCTTCTCATCAGGCATGGATGCGAACTCAAAACTCATGGTTGTCCTCCAGCGATTGCATGACGTTGGTTTTCCGCGATTGTAGCCAAAGCGCGGGCCGTACCGCCGTCAGGGCATCAGGCAACCACCAGCATCTGGCTTGCGCGCCACGACGCTCCTGCAGCAAGTCGCACGGGATGCTCTGCCATCGCTGCTTCCACGCAAAGCATGTGCTGCTCTGCATGCGCGTCCATGTCTGCCAGAGCCGCTGCCTTTTCCGGGCCTGGATTCCACACGACCGTGTCTTTGAATCCGCTCTGTCGCAGCGCCAATCGACGCTTCACGTCCTCAAGCTTGAGCACCTCGGGAGCACCGATATAGATGCGGTCACATTCCGGACCAAAACCCAAAGCGTCTTCCGTCTGAAGTGATTCGGCCATCTGCGCGGTGGCGTCCAGATAGCGGCATCCGCCCAGGCCGGAAAGCCGGACAGAGGCAATATCGTCAACGTGCAGGTAGGTATGCAGCGCCAGTGTGAATGAGGCTTGCTGATCGCCTGAATTCTCTACCGACAGACTCACTTCCAGCGACTGATCGGTGAGCCTGACGTCCAGAGTGAGGCGAAACGGATGCGGCCAGACCTCGCGCGTTTGTGCATCGTCTGTCAGTTCGAGGCAGGCCTGAGCGGCCTCGCACTTCAGCCAACGCCAGTTTCTTGTGCGTGCAAATCCATGCTTCGGTAGCTCGCCCAATGTGCCGAACTGCGGAAAAATCACGGGAATGCCACCGCGGATGGATGCTCCCGGCTTGGAATCAGTTTTCGAACTCAGGAACAGGCGGTCTTCGACTTCACCCGCTGGACGCCATGACAGAACATGCCCTCCATTGGCGCAGATCCAGGCTTCGCTGCCCGCTGGTGTGCTGATCCGGCGAATTTCCGCTGACTCAGGAGTATCGAAGGGCTTGGGAGGGTTTTGATGAAGTGTGACCATGTTCGAGACTATAAATTGATTTGCTGAATCCACGCGGATTGGCATTTGCCAATGCCAACGGCCTCGCAACGGGAATAGATCACGGGCGGCGCGCCGATGTATGGTCCATTCAGAAAGCCGAAGCATGCTTCGTGCGCCAGTTTGTTACTGAGGTTTCGTCTGGAGATCAACATGACTCGCCCCCATTGCATCGTCCTTACGGCTTTCTTTTCCTTGTTGCGCGGTCAGGCCTCAGCTCAGCGTCTTTATGACGCCCCCACAACCATGGCCAATCTGGTGTCCGATGCCGGTTTCAAGCACTGAAAGAATCTGGTAAAGAATTTCTACAAGAAAACCAACATTGGCAATGTGTATGCCACGCTCCACACCAACAGCGCGATCAAGAAAGACACTCTGCAGGTGTCCGCGATTTGGGGCGAGAAGAATGACAACGTCATCACCGAGCTGACGCCGCGTCAGCTGGGCAGGCGCTGCGTTGCGTCCTTCGAGCTGATGTTCAATGCAGACGCCTCCTGCCCGGTGATGATGAGCAAGGAACCCGCCTACTCGCAGCTCTACGACCATGTCGGCGTCATTCACGCCGAGTTGGAGAGTGGGTCCCGGAAGTATCTCTACCCCACAGGGGAAAACGGCTGCATGGTGATCTACCGCCACAATGCGGTTGACTGAGCAGCGCGCCAGAACGCCCCTTAAAGCATGTGCTCGGGCTTGACTCGGGATGAACTGGATTCCTGACGCCTGTCTCTGCGACTGGTAAAGCGAAAACTTCGCTCGATAACACCAAAATCATCCCTATACAGAGCGAAGTCACCGCGCCGCCCTCTGAACGTGAGGATGAACTCCTTGCTGTCAAAGATGGTCGCGATGGAATGGCTCTGCATGGCCGAGGCGATACCGTTGTGGACCAGCGCAAATTCAGTGTCAAAGCAGATCGCGTGTTGCAATCCCAGATACTGGCCACGTACACGCGTCACAATGGCATCGGGCGGTATCCCAAAGTGCGCCCGATCACCTGCATGATCCAGCTGCCGATAGACGTAGTGCGCGTATCGCTTCGAGGAAATGCCATCCAGAGACGCGTTCGGCGCGGCCATGAAGACGCCCACTTCCTGCCCCTCTGGTCCCTGCAAGCGCAGCACGGTCCCGGAATTACCGGTAGCAATGATTCTCCAGGATGCGGGATAACGAATCGAGAAGCCGCCCGACTCGCTGATGTGCTCGGGATACTCCGGCCAGGGGCGCTGGTCGGCTTTTTCGCAGGCCAGTCCGGAGACCAGCAGCGAAAGCACCAGCGCTGATCGCCGGACGTGCGCACCAATTGCAGACCTGTCGACATTCAGGCTCATCCTGCCGGCACTCTAACGCGTCAAGACCTTCGACAAAAGTGCGGGGCAATTCGTGGCTCGCCTGCGTTTCCACGCTAAATTTCTGGTGTCGCCTCAACTTCAAAGGGTGCTCATTCTGTAAGCTGTGCCACCCGATGCCGGAATGCAGATTGTTCGCGCCGCGCAATGGCCAAACCGCTAGTCTCCTGGCCCTACTTATTCGGCGGGCCGGCTCACCGTCCGGAGCACATTCCCGGATCACGATGAACCCATGAATTCTGCTCAATCTCTCCGCGGCATCCTGTTGTTCGTCACGGGGCTTTTTTTCTTCGCAAGTCTGGACACCACGCTCAAGGTGCTGTCGGCAGAGTATCCAGTGCCCATGGTCGCGGCGTTGCGCTATTTTGTGAACGTGCTCCTGATGGTGGCTGTCCTTGGGCCAAGTCGCGGGCGTCAGATGATCCAGACCCAGCGTACGGGCTGGGTTGTGGTGCGCGGCCTGACCCTGGCGGGCGCTACGCTGTTCATGGTCCTGGCCCTGCAGAGAATGCCGGTCGCCGAGGCCACCTCCATCGTTTTTCTCTCCCCTCTGGTCGTGGTCCTGATCGCCGGACGCACGCTGGGTGAGAAAGTGGGTATGCCGGATTGGATTGCAGCCTTTGTCGGCTTTCTTGGCATTCTGCTCATTGCCCGGCCCGGTGCCGACCTGGATCTGCTCGGCGTGGCCTACGCCTGCGGCGCCATTGTCGTACTCACCGGGTACCAGCTTCTATCGCGGATTCTGTCGGCGAGTGAACACACCCTGGCGCTGCTGTTCTATGGCGCCGTGACAGGTTCCGTGGTCTTCGGGATGCTGCTGCCGTGGTTCTGGAAAGGCGGCATCCCACCAGCAGGACATATTCTGCTGTTTGTGCTCGCGGGAACTGTTGCAACACTCGGACACTTCCTGTTCACGGCGGCCTACAAGTCGGCCGAAGCTTCGGCACTGGCACCACTGATGTACGTGCAGCTGGTGTGGGCCGGCCTTCTAGGCTGGATTGTCTTTGACCACGTGCCCGACCACTTGAGCATGATCGGCATGGCGCTGGTTGCGCTCGCCGGGGTATCCGTTGGCGTGCGCTCTCACCGGTCCAGGAAAGAAGCAGAGGCCATGCTCGACACCGAGCCCTGAGCCTTGGCGTCAGCGCAGCGGCGAAGTGCGCGCGGGGGGATCAGAAGAAGGGAAGCTGTCATCCAGAGCCTCATCCAGATCTGACTTGATGGATGCACTTGACTTGTCCTTGTCACCGCTCTTGCGTTCCAGCTCGGCATTGTTCTGCAAACGCTTATCCAGGGAATCCTTTTTGGCATCCGGTCCGCGGTCTTCGCGTTCCGTATTTTTATTCTTGCTCATGCTTGTTACCTCTCAGCGGTTGAATGTGAATTTCATCACTCTGGGATCACGCTGATTCGTCTGGAGGTCCGTGCAGGTCCAATTTATCAGCTGGTTTCCTGCAGACCATCAGCATGATCACAACTGCTACGACTACAGACTGCCGGATCGACCATGAACAGGGCATAACGAGTCAGACCGGTGAAGGGTGATACCGCCTCGATTTGGATCATTGAGGTGAACTGTGCCTGTAAGTACCCCGTCATTTGATTGAGCCTTTCCACCACTGACTGGGCTCTGCTTAGAATGCGTGCAGACCTTCACTCGAGTTCACCGCATGCACGACGAAGACGCTGCGCGTTTCACCTCCCTCGTGAGCTCTCCCATCCGGACACCGGCCCGTGAACAGGCCTTGCGCGATTGGCAGACCTACAAACTCGGCCGGCAAGCCGCTCACATAGAGCAGCAGAAGAGGAACGCGCTCGAGCGTTCAGATGGCTGGACCAAGGGGGACTACATCAAGTCGGTGACCGCGCAGGCAATCGACCTTCGCGACGGCGAGTTCACCGACGTGTGCGTTGGCTACGCAGATCTTCGCGGCGTGTGCTTTGACGGTGCCCGCTTCTTGCTGCATAAGCTCCCATGGCGATCACTCAAAGGCTCCAATCTTCATTGCGCAAGTCTGCGCCACATGGACTTGTCCGAGTGCCGCCTCATGGAATCCGACCTTCGAAGGGCCGACTTGTCCGGCTGCAATCTACAGAACGCAGACTTGAGCGATGCCAATCTCGGCGGCGCAATACTCAGCGGCTGCGACCTGCGTGGCGCCCACCTGAGCCGGGCGAATCTGGTAGGCGCTGATCTGGACAAAGCGATCCTGGATGGCGCTCGCGTCTACGGTGTGTCGGCCTGGGATCTCAGAGGCGAACCCGCTTCCTCCCGCAATCTGGTTCTGACCGAACCGGGCTCGCCCGATATCACAACCGATGACATCCAGATTGCGCAGTTCGTCTACCTGCTGATGGACAACCCGCGCATCCGAAATGTTCTGGATACGGTGACCCGCAAGCTTGTCCTGATTCTGGGGCGCTTTACGCCACAACGAAAAGCGCTGCTGGACCAACTTCGAGACGCATTGCGAACGAAGAACCTGGTGCCGATCCTGTTCGACTTTGACAAGGGCGCTGATCGGGATATCACTGAAACCGTCACCCTGCTCGCGCGCATGGCTCGATTTGTCATCGCTGACCTGACTGACCCTGCCAGCATTCCGCAGGAGCTTCACGCCATCGCACCACATCTGTCTGTCCCGATCAGCCTGATCATCGAGCAAGGCCAAACGCCCTACAGCATGGTTCGGGATCTGGCGAAGTATCACTGGGTGCTCAAGCCCTATCGTTATGCGAATGCACAATCCCTACTGTCTGAGCTCGATGTGCAAGTTATTGCTCCCGCTGAAGCCAAGCGCGCTGAACTGGCGCGAAGTCAGCCCGGAGCAGACTGGTAGCCGCTAATCTGGTCCGCGCCCCGGCTGATCATCAAGCCAGAAGCTGGTCCGTTCGAGACTTCCATTGGATCAGCGCCTCGCATTCAGCTGGCGGGGAAACCTTGACCCAAGCCGCGAAATTCACCACGACGTGTGCGTCAATATCGGCCTGGCTCAGTTTCGTACCCACCAGAAAACTGCGTTCACGCAAATGCGTATCAAGCGTATGCATGAAAATGCGCAGCCGGGTCAGGCCTCGCTCTGCCAACTCCGGAATCTGCGGCACATTCTCCGGACCCGGCATTGCACGATCCTTCATGTTGGGGCTGCCGTTTCGCAAGGCTTCGGCTGCTGCGAGAAAGCCCTCCACAAAGATTCGGTGCATCCAGTTCACGATGTGCGCGCGTTCGAGACTATTCGCACCAAAGACAGGTTTGTCTGGAAACTGATCTTCCAGATACTGACAAATGGCAATGACCTCACTCAGACAACTGCCATCTTCGGCAATCAATGCTGGCACCGTGCAACGCGGGTTGATACTACGAAACGGCTCGCGCATCTGGTCCCCTGCGCGAATATTGACGACCTCCACGTCCAGCTCGACTTGCTTGTACCTCAGCATGAGTTCTACCCGCATCGGGCTCGGCGCCCCGGGAAATGTATAGAGCTTCATGGTTGATTCCCCCCAAGGAATAAATGTGTTGAATCCAGAAGCCCTGACAATAGCGGACATCGATCCAAATCGCAGATCTACCTCAAAAAAAAGCGGAGTCCGGAGACTCCGCTTATGTCACCACAGATTACCGTCGAATGATCATTTCACCCGACGGTGCCTGACATGCAGAGCCTAACGCGTTACCAGAACTTGGAATGACGTATCCGCGGGGCTGCCATCCACTGCGCTGAAACATGCAATGTAAAGTCCGTTCGGCTTCCCTGCCCGATCTGCGACGGTGCAAGTCAATGGATCGGTAACGCCAGTGGATAGAGTATGAGGCTGGACAAAAGCCATATAACCCTTGCTCGCCTTGATATTCGTGCACGGCGCTCGAAAGAGAACTTCGTAGTTCCCGGGGGTAAGTCGCGCCGACTCAATCGCACGACCTGAAACCGCCGTGCCATCAGAATTGACCGACGCAGTGCATTGAACAGAACCAAAATTGAGCGGATAAGTCACACCACCTGGTGCGTCTGCAGTGCTCGCACCCGTGTCATTCTGCGCGACAACGTTTCCAGCAAATGAAAAGCCAGCGGCGCATACAAAAGTGGCAATCAACTTCTTCATGTTTACTCTCCCAATACTTGAAGCAAATTAAAAAAATCCTCCATCTCGAGGCCCCTATCTCCCGATAGGTATTTCCATCACGAAAGCTGATACGGCGATTCGTGATTCATAGAAGCTATTCAATAGCACTCGCACGCTCAATAGACCTTTCGACGATTGAGCAAGAAAAGGTGACCCGGTTCTCACCGCAGCTTCCGAGATACTTGAGTCGTCCAGCAATTCTCCAGAGAACTAACGCCACGACCGCATCAGCGACATAAAAAAGCGGAGCCCGAGGGCTCCGCTTTCTTGTCACTAACTGATGCTTGATTACCAGATCAGGGCACGCGCATCACGTTGGGGCCCGTCCACTGAATTCGCAGTGTATTTGCACCGGTATCGCCGTCGTATAAGGCGCCCTGCAACCAGCTGTAACGAAACGACGCCGCACTGACGCTGCCCTTGTACTCACCGCTGCTGAAGTCGTGCGCACCCTGCAATGTGATGTTTTCCGGCGCGCCGTCCGTATCCTGAAGAAACAGCGTCGTTGTTTGCATCGCCGTATTGTATGCACCGGTCCCGGCGGTGGTCAGCCGGCGCGTGGTGGCGTAGTAACCCACCAAATCTCCACGTAGAAACACTCTGCCGCCCGAGTGCTGCCAAGAGCCGCTTGTATCGTCATCAACATGGACGTTGTCCAGCGAGTCCCGCACCAGATTGAATACCACTGCTCCTGCCCAGGTTTGTGTGCTGACGACACAGATGGTGACGACAGCAAACAGCTTGCTTATGGTCTTGAACATTTCCCCGCTCCTTGTATCCATTGTGAAATTGCATGAGGCGCCAAATCATTCAGCGCTGGGATGATTATCGACACACATGCGCCAAGAATCTGGGGCAGTGGAACCTGATATGTGACCTTCCTCACTGAGAAATTGAACATTTTTCTGGGGCGTAGAAGATTGTGTGAACCAGCACACAGCCAGTGCCTGCCGGATCAGTCCAACTCGGCTTGCCGTCTCGTAATTGAAGGGCTTTGATCCTCATGGCATACAGGAACATGCCATGATCATTTTGCATTGATTGCTCTTAAACTTGATCTGCAGCTGGCAGATCGCTCCGTCCATCCATGCCGAGAACGCCATGACGCGCCACATCCTCATTCTGATGCTTGTGCTGAACTTCAATGCAAACGCAGAAGCATTGAGCTGCGATCAAAGCGACATCAATTTTGACCTCACCCGACTGCTGGGCCGCTCTGAAAACATCTGCGAGCAATACGGTGGGAACGTGCTCTTGGTGGTCAACGTAGCCAGTCATTGCGGCTACACACCGCAGTACGAAGGTCTGGAAGCCTTGTACCGAAAGCATCACAAAGATGGCCTGGTCATTCTGGGCTTTCCTTCCGGCGATTTCGGTGGGCAGGAGTTTGATGATGCCGAGAAAATTCAGAAGTTCTGCAAACTGAACTTTGGCGTCAGCTTCCCACTGTTTTCCAGAACATCGGTACGCGGAGACACCGCCAATCCGCTATTCAAACGGCTGGCCGAGAAAACTGGAAGCACCCCCAGCTGGAATTTCAACAAATACCTGATCGACCGAAATGGAAAAGTAGTGATGCACTTCCCCAGCGACATCTCGCCAGAGAGCCCCACATTGCAGGCTGCGCTCAAAGAGTTGCTCTGAGGTATCTTTGGTAGAAATAACCAAGGAGAGAGAAATGTCTGGACGATTGACCCCTCAATTGCGCGCAGGTCTTGCCATTGGTCTGCTGATGCTGTGCTGCACAGGAACGGCGATGGGCGACTCAAAGCCCTGCCCGATCAAGGAGTCAAAGTTTGGGTCCGACGATCAGGTCGGCAATCTCAATCTCCTGACACCCGCAAAAACGCTAGAAGCAGCAAAACTGATCAAGACCGGTAAGACGTATCGCCTGGGAATTGAAACCAACAGCGACACGCCCGCTTATGCGCCGCGATTTTTCTCCATCACTGTCTTGCAACCGGGGCAAACGGGCGGAACGACCGTTGGCCCTACCAAGACCACCTACAACGACGACATCATCACGGGCTGGGTAGGCATCGGCTCTCAGATCGACGGCCTGGGTCATGTCGGTATCGACGGCGTCTATTACAACTGCCATCAGGCTGCGGACTTTGCCAAGACAGATGGCCTGACCCGGCTCGGAATTGAAAACGTCCCCGCCGTCGCCACGCGCGGAATTGTTCTGGATATGGCCGGCTTTCTGGGGGTCGACATCGTCAAGGAGGGCACCGCATTTAATCGCGCCGAGATTGAAGGTGCCATGAAGCGTCAGGGGCTGGAAACCATCGGCTCCGGTGACGTCGTGCTTTTCCATACAGGCTGGAACCAGCTCATTGGCAAGGAAGATAAGCGTTATGCATCGGTTGAGCCGGGCCTGGGTGTCGAGGGAGCGAAGTACCTGGCTTCCCTGGACGTTGCCATGGTCGGCGCGGACAGTTGGGCGGTAGAAGTCATCCCGTTTGAAGAAGGCGCTGGCGTGTTTGAAGTCCATCAGATTCTGCTGGCACAGAACGGGATTCATCTGCTCGAAAACATGAACACCCGCGAACTCGTCGAGGACGAAGCCTGGGAATTCTTCTTCACTCTGGGCGCCGCGCGAATCACCGGTGCGGTCCAGTCCATCATCAATCCAGTGGCCATTCGCTAGCACGCGGCGGGCATCTCAGCGCACCCGAGGCATTCGCATGACTCTCTATAAAGCCAGCCTGACTGCCGTCATCGTCATTTTTAGTGCGGCGTTCATGATCATGATCGTGCCGCCCTTGCTGGAATCTGGCGACGTGATCGGCGCCTTCGCCGCCGGTTTCGTCAATCCCTATGCGTCGGGATACGCACTCGATGTCATCCTGTGCTGGTTCGTGTTGGCACTCTGGGTGATCAAGGAGGCGAGAGAGGACGGCGTCCGGCACGGATGGATCGCGTTGCTGCTCGGCGTCGTCCCGGGTGTTGCTGTCGGATTTGCACTGTATCTATTGATACGCCAGCCGAGGCTCAAGCCGGCAGCTTGAGCGTCCATCAGCCGAGCGTGCTCGCGAATGGCTACACCAGCATCTGCGACACCACGCGCTCACAGCTGCTCTGGCGCATGTAACGCGGAACCGCATAGGTAAACCGGGCCTCGGCCCGCGCGGCCTTGGCGATGCGTGGAATGTCTTCCTTTCTGAGCGCGTCCAGTTTTTCAGGAATCTGGAACGTTCGATTCATCTCGCGAATGCGGGCAATAAACAACCGGGCGCGTTCCTCCACTGACATCTGCTCATCACCAATGCCGCATTCACGTGCCAGACGCGCAAGGCGTTTCGCACACTTGGGCAATGAATAATCGAGCACATAGGGCATCACGATGGCATTGGCCCGTCCATGGGGCACGTGATATAGCGCGCCGAAATTGTGCGCGATCCCATGTACGTATCCGACCCCTGCCTGTGTGAATGCCTTGCCCGCGAGATGAGAGGCACGCGCCATCGCCTGACGTGCTTCAAGATTGCTGCCGTCCGCTACTGCTGTTTCGAGATGGGCGAGTATCAGGCGCACCGCCTCCAGGGCGAGTACGTTGGTTCGTCGCATCGCATTCTGAGAGATGAACGCTTCCACTGCGTGGGTCAGCGCATCCATGCCCGTCGCTGCGGTTGTGTCGGGTGGCACGCCCAGCATCAATGATCCATCCAGCGCAGCGGCGCGCGGCATCAGGCGCGGGTCCATC
>TARA_R110000850_G_scaffold67188_7_pt1 | contig 18528 bp, 17 predicted proteins | sample TARA_R110000850 | Tara Oceans TARA_R110000850 (sample SAMEA4397586) | marine metagenome | biome: Polar Biome; feature: [SRF] surface water layer (ENVO:00010504); material: water (ENVO:00002006), including particulate matter (ENVO:01000060) such as... | depth 5 m | reverse complement strand
GCAATGAAGCTTCGCCTCATCGAGATCGGTCTGGATGGCAGCCCGGCACGCTGCCCGGGCGAGATTCCACCCGCGGCGCGTGATGTGATCGAAGGCACGGTAGCCCTGTATGAGGACATCGGCTTTCATCCGCCCTGGGTGGGTTATTTGGCCGATCGTGATGGCGAAATCGTGGGCTGCTGCGCTTTCAAATCTTTGCCGCAAGACGGCCAGGTCGAGATTGCCTGCGAAAGTTTCGACGAACACCGAGGCCGTGGCATTGCAAGCGAGATGGGCCGGCAACTGGTCGAGATGGCCCGCAAGGCCGAGCCGGAGATCCGGATTGTGGCGCACACTGCGGCCAGCGAAGACGCGACAATCGCGATACTCAGTAAGCTGGGCTTCCAACGAGAGGCCGAAGTAATACTCGAAGCCGAAGATGAGCCCACCTGGCGATGGTCGCTGGAACCGGAACAAAGCGCATGAATGACGCAGAAATCGTTGAATCCTTGCCCGATGCCGATCAGATGGCCGCGCTGGCGCATGACTTCAAGGTCAATGGTAAGTTGCTGGAAAAATTGCCGGAGGATCTCTATATCCCGCCGGACGCCCTCAAGGTGGTGCTTGATGCATTTGAGGGGCCACTCGATCTGCTGCTGTACCTGATTCGCAAGCAGAACCTGAATATTCTCGAAATCCCGGTTCTTAAGATCACTCAGCAGTACATGCAGTACATCGCGCTCATGCAAGACATGCGCCTTGAACTGGCAGCCGAGTACCTGGTCATGGCCGCACTGCTGGCTGAGATCAAATCCCGGATTCTGCTGCCGCGCCAGGTCACCGAAGAAGAAGAGGTGGGTGATCCGCGAATGGAGCTGGTGCGTCGCCTGCAGGAATACGAGCGATTCAAGACCGCTGCGGAGAATCTCGAAGCCATGCCGCGCATGGGGCGCGAACTTCATCATGCTTCGGCAAGGCCCGAAGTGGTGCCGAGCGAGGCGCCGCTGCCACAGCCGCAACTCAAGGAACTCATGCTGGCGTTTCGTGACGTGCTGTTGCGCGCCGAGATGTTTACGCATCATCAGGTTGCACGTGAGCCGCTGAGCGTGCGAGAGCGCATGACCCACATTCTGGACCGTGTTCGCGGCGAGCCGGTGCGCTTTATCGACTTGTGCGATCCGGAAGAAGGACGGGCCGGTGTGGTCGTCGTCCTTCTGGCGATTCTGGAAATGGCCAAGCTTGCGATGATCCAGGTGGTGCAGAACGGTCCGTTTGCAGAGCTGACGATTGGCGCTGCACGACCGCGTGACGACTCCGAGAGCGCTGAATCAAATGAAGATGATGGTGATGGCGAATCATCGCAGGCTCACGACCTGCACTGAAATGAACAAGACTGAAGATTTGAGCCGATGAACGATCCTGACGAAACTGTAGAAGAAGAATCCCCGACCTCGCCGGAGCAGACGGAGCACGCCGAGCAGACAGAACTGGATGTCGCGCAGTCGGGGCAGCAGGACGGCACGCTGGAACCGGCTGTCATGGCGCGGTTGGAGCACGTTATAGAGGCCTTGCTGCTGGCCTCCGACAGCCCCTTGTCCGTGGAACAGATTCATCGCCTGTTGGGTGCAGAGCTGGACGTCAACAAGACGCACCTACGGGCGGCGCTTGAACAACTCGGCGAGCGGATCAGCAAAGGCGCATGCGAGCTGAAGGAAGTGAGCAGTGGCTACCGCATCCACGTGAAGAGCGACTACGCAGAATGGGTAGGGCGTCTGTGGCAGGAGAAACCGCCGCGCTATTCGCGTGCCCTGCTGGAGACGCTGGCGCTGGTCTGCTACCGCCAGCCCATTACCCGTGGCGAAATCGAAGATATTCGAGGTGTTGCCGTTTCGACCAATATTCTCCGGACGCTATCCGAGCGCGGCTGGATTCGCGAGCTCGGCGTCAAGGAAGTGCCGGGGCGTCCCATGCTGTTTGGCACCACGCACCAGTTTCTGGACGACTTCAATCTTCGCTCGCTGGACGAGTTGCCCACGCTGCCGGAGATCAAGGACGCCGATCAGCTCGACGCCGCGCTTGCGCGCCTGCAGGAAACCGGGAACGAGATTCAACCCGCACCACTGAGCGAAGATGACGACGAGACCGGCTCTGAGGCAGCCAGGCAGAACGATGAAACGCCCAGCGAGAATGTCGTTGATGATGAGCCACTGTCTGAGTCTGAAAGCGTCGCCGAGCGTTCGGACGAGATCGAAGCCGCAGACGAACAGGAAAGCCAGGGCGCGCCGGATGAGGGCGAAGACCAAGAGCAAGACAAGACGGATCCCCCCATTGTTCATTAAGCGAACCCAGCGATCATGAGCCAGAGAATTCAGAAAGCCCTGGCAACCGCCGGCGTGGCCAGCCGCCGAGCAATTGAGGATTGGATTGAAGAAGGCAGAATCACCGTCAATGGACGGCCGGCTGAGATTGGCCAGTCCGTCAGCCACGATGACAAGATTCGCGTAGACGGCCGGCTCATTGCCATGTCGCGGGCAAAGCCAGCACCGCGTGTCATTCTTTTTCGCAAGAAAACCGGCGAGTTGGTTACCCGCGATGACCCTGAAGGTCGGCGCACGGTGTTCCGCAAACTGCCGGAGCTGGAGAGTGGCCGCTGGATTGCCGTTGGAAGGCTGGATATCAACACATCCGGACTTTTGTTGATGACCACGGATGGTGAGTTGGCGCGCCGCCTGACACATCCCAGCTTCGAGGTGACCCGTGTCTATGCCGTTCGCGTGCTTGGCGAAGTCACCGCAGAAATTCGCCAGCAACTGCTCAAGGGCGTCAAGCTCGAAGATGGCGTGGCTAAGTGCGAGGCCCTGAGACTGGCCGAACCGCCGGAAGCTGATGATGGCGAAGTGGCGGCCAATCGCTGGTATGAGATCACCATGCGGGAAGGGCGCAACAGAGTGGTTCGTCGCCTGTTTGAGGCAGTTGACCTACAGGTGAGTCGCTTGATTCGCATCGCCTACGGGCCTGTACAGCTCGGGCGAGGGATCAAGGCTGGCAGTTATCGTGAAGCGACGGCAGAAGAGCTTTCAGGGCTGCTCCGCGCGGTTGGAATGGAGCCGGCGAAGAAGAACAAGGAAGCGAAGCCGAAAACTGCGGCAGGGCGACGCCCTGGTGGGCGACCGGGTAGTTCGGCTAAGCGGCGGAGTACCAGGAGCTAAGCTGCGTGCCTGATCCGATCAGGGGCGTGCGTAGGTATTGCCGCTGATCCCGGCGCTGTCGGGTCCCAGCAACCACAGCAAGCGCGCCAGGCGTGACTCCGGCAGCGGCGCTGAAACCGGCGACTCTCCCGAGAAGCCCTGCATGCGAAGCGCGGTGCGCATGGGGCCTGGGTCGACAACATTGAACCTGAGATTCTGGTCCGGCGTGAGCTCTGCGGCGAGCGCGAGGTTGAGTTCAGCCGCTGCATTCTTTGCAATGCCATAGATACCGCGAAAAGGACGGACGTTGTCGCGGTCGCCATCCTGAATCTGGATGACTGAGGCATCTGGAGATCGCCTGAGCAGGGGTAGGCACTGCCGGGTCAGGGTATAGGCCGCAGTCAGGTTAACCTGCAAACTGTCCAGCCATTCGCGTGGCTCAAGATCTTCCATGCGAGCAAAGCTCTTGAAATGCGCCGCTGCATGGACAAGGCCATCCAGACGTCCAAGGTTCTGCTCAAGACTTGCCGCAAAGGCCTCGTATTCACCCCATGTGGCTGTCATCAGGTTCATGGGCAGAATGGCGGGTTGTACGCCACCTTCGGCTTCGATCTGATCGTAGACAGCTTCGAGCTTCTTGACCGACCTGCCGCTGAGAACCACGGTTGCGCCCAACTTGGCGCAGGCAATGGAAAGTGCACTGCCCAGACCGCCACTGGCCCCGGTGATGACAATGACGCGTCCCTTGAGCATCTGGGGCGAGGGCTGGTATTCGAATTCAGAGCTCACGATTTTCGGGCAATTCTTCGGTGTAGTAAGAATGTTTCTTGGGAAACGGACTGGGCTTTCAGGCCAGCAGTCCGTGCAGGTCAGCCACAGAATTGCAGATGATGTCTGAGCCCCATTGGCTGATCTGTGTCTGGCCGATATATCCCCAGGCTGCCGCAACACTGGGCATACCGGCATTGCGGGCGGCCGTTATGTCGCGAGCATCATCGCCTACATAGATGCAGTCCTCAGGTTTCAGACTGATCTGATCGCAGGCCAGCAGCAGGCCGTCTGGGGCAGGTTTGGGATTTGGGGTGCTGTCACCGCTGACCACGCTCGCCGCATGTTCCGCCATGCCCAGTTCCTTGAGCAGGGGCTGGGTCAGCCAGCCCGGCTTGTTGGTGACGACGCCCCACTGAATATCCTTGAGACGCAATGCCAGCAGCAACTCGCTGATGCCGGGAAAGGGCTTCGAGCTAACTGCAATGTTGGCGCGATAAAAGGCGAGCAGACTGTCACGGCGCACAGGAAATTCGGCATGGTCAGGTTCCATGTCCAGCGCCACCTTGAGCAGCCCGCGTGCGCCGGATGACGCCGCTGGTCGGTAGTCCACCAGTGGCAGTGCGGGCAGGCCACATTCCTTGCGGACATGGTTGGCAGCCTGACCAAGGTCCGGTGCGGTATCCACCAATGTGCCGTCCAGATCAAACAGCCAGGCCTTCGCCGTCAGGGGAGCTTTCATGCGGGACGCCGACAGTGCAGCAGATAATTGACATCCACATCATCAGCCAGACGCGCGGACTTGGTCAGTGGGTTGTAGCGCAGCCCGCGCAGACTCACTTCCTGCAGTCCTGACTCCCGGCACCATGCGGTGAGTTCCGAGGGGCGGATGAACTTGGCGTAATCGTGTGTGCCACGCGGAATCAGGCCCATGACGTATTCGGCGCCGACGATGGCCAGCGCAAAGCTTTTCGGATTGCGGTTGATGGTGGAGAAGATCACGTCGCCGCCAGGTTTCACCAGATTGAAGCAGGCCTGCACGATGCTGCCGGGGTCTGGCACGTGCTCCAGCATCTCCAGACAACACACCACGTCGAAGGATGCCGCTTGCTTTGCGGCCAGTTGCTCGGCGGAAATCAGCTGATAGTTGATATCCAGCCCGGATTGCTTTGCGTGTGCCTGAGCGGCGCCCAGAACCTCACCCGCCATGTCGATGCCGCTGGTCATTGCGCCTTTGGTGGCAAGGGCCTCGGACAGGATGCCGCCACCGCAGCCGACATCCAGTGCCGTTTTGGACGCAAGCCCGCCGCAGGCCTGCTCAATGAAACGCAGCCGTGGAGGGTTGAGTGCGTGCAGCGGCCCCATCTCGCCTTGTGGGTCCCACCAGGTCTTGGCCAGACGGTCAAAGTGACCGATCTCGGCATTGTCTACATTGCTCATGGCGTCTCTTGTATTCAGTCAGCGCTTGTTCTGCAGGCGGGATTGCCATTGCGCAGCTTTGGCGGTGGCCTCGTTCTCATCCACGCTCAGAAGCTGGCGATCTTTCATCAGCGCGCGGCCCGCCACAAAGACATGGCTGACGTCGGCGCGGTTGGCAGCGTAGACCAGATGCGAGACCAGGTTGTAACAGGGGCGTGAATGAATGCCGGAGAGATCAACGGCGATGAAGTCCGCCGACTTGCCTGCCAGCAGCGAGCCGATTTCATCGCCAAGGCCAAGGGCCCGTGCCCCGCCCAGTGTTGCAGCGTGCAATGCAGCTTCGGCAGGAAACGCGCGGGCATCGCCGTTGACACCCTTGGCCAGCAGCGCTGCGGTGCGCATCTCGCTGAACATGTCCAGATCATTGTTGGACGCAGCACCGTCAGTGCCGATGCCCAGATTGATGCCGGCATCCAGAATTTTCTGCACTGGGCAAAATCCACTGGCCAGCTTCAGATTGGACTCGGGGCAATGCGCAATGTGAATGCCGAACTCGGCGGCCTCGGCTATTTCATCCTCAGTGAGCTGCGTCATGTGCACAGCCACGAAGCTCGGACCAAGCAGGCCCAGATTCTTCAGCCGTTGCCAGGGGCGCAGGCCGGTTTTTTTGACAGCGTCAGCTACTTCAAATGCAGTCTCATGGACATGCATGTGAATGCCGATATCGAGTTCCTCCGCATAGGCACGTACTTTTTCCAGTGGGCCGTCACTGACGGTATAGGGCGCGTGCGGGGCAAAGATCGTGCGCATCAAGGGGTTGCCGCGCAAACGGTCGTGGACCTCGATGCCTTTGGCGAAGTATTCATCCGGGCCCGAGCCCCAGGCCGACGGAAAATCGAGCAAGATCAGATTGACCATGGCGCGCATGCCGGCAGCGGTGAAGCCCTCGGCGGTGGCGTCTGGGAAAAAATACATGTCGTTGACGCAGGTGACGCCGCCACGAATGAACTCTGCGGCCGCGAGCCTGACACCGTCCAGACAATACTGGCGCGACATGTGCGCGGCCTCGGCGGGCCAGATGTGGTCCTGGAGCCAGTCCATCAGGGGCAGGTCATCTGCCAGGCCGCGCATGAGGCTCATCGCCGCGTGTGTGTGCGTATTCACCAGCCCGGGCATCAGCGCGTGGCCGGGAAGATCAAGCGTCTGCTTCGCGCTGAACTTTGCTCTGGCTGAGTCCGCAGGCTCAACCGCGACAATGCGACCGGCATCCACCACCAATGCGTGATTCGTCAACACCATGCCAGCAGGTTCGACAGGAACGATGTGGCCCGCGCAGATCAGCAGGTCAACGGATGATTTATCGGCGGCATCAGACAATGGGGTTCACACAAGATCGCTAGAATCAGCCCGAATTCTAACGACTTCCGAAGCGGCGCAAACAAATGAACTCGACCGTACAAGCCCTGGTGTGGCAAGACAACGCCCTGAAATTGCTGGATCAGCGCGCACTGCCGGCTCAGGAATCCTGGATTGAATGCCGCAACGCGAAAGATGTTGCAACGGCGATTACAGAGATGGTGGTGCGCGGTGCGCCTGCGATCGGCATTGCTGCGGCATATGGCTTGGCACTGGAAGCCGGGGCAGGGGGTGACATGATCGCAGCGCACAAGGTTTTGGTCCAATCACGCCCGACCGCTGTCAACCTGCATTGGGCGCTGGCCCGCATGTCTGAAAAGGGCGGTGATTCATTTGAGTCGCTGCTTGCTCAAGCCAAGTGCATCCATCAGGAAGACCTGCAACAGAATCTGCGCATGGCAGAACTGGGTGCACAGCTCATCGACAAGGGTTCGCGCGTGCTGACACATTGCAACACGGGCGCGCTAGCAACCGGAGGGCATGGCACCGCGCTAGGGGTGATCCGGACGGCATGGGCACAAGGCCGAATCGAACAGGTCTACAACACCGAGACGCGTCCCTGGTTGCAGGGCGCGCGGCTCACCGCCTGGGAACTGCAGCGCGAAGGTATTCCCGGAAAACTGATAGCGGACAGTGCCGCTGCGCACCTCATGAAAACCGAGAAGATTGACTGGGTGATTGTTGGAGCTGACCGCATCGCCGCCAACGGTGACACCGCGAACAAGATCGGCACTTACGCACTGGCCATAGCCGCCCGGCACCACGGCGCAAAGTTTATGGTCGTGGCCCCCAGTGGAACCTTCGATCTGGCGTGCCCCAATGGCGAAGCGATTCCGATCGAGATGCGGGATGATTCTGAATTGAGTGAGGTGCAGGGCCTCAGGCTTGCCCCGGAGCGCACCGCCGGTTGGAACCCCGTTTTTGATGTGACGCCCTCAAGCTTGATTGATGCTTTTGTCTGCGAAAAAGGTTGTCTCAATGAGGCTGATATTTCCGGCCTGCATCAACTGATTGCCATTTGATCCATGGCTATTCCGGGATGTGTATCGTCGGGCGCTCGGTACGAGACCCGCCGTTGCGTTGCGGCGGAGCAGGGATGTAAGGCGGAATAGCGATAATCTGCTTTCCGTCGTCGTCTTCTTTCCTTGTCTTGATTGCATCCTCAGCTGGAACAACGACTGTAGTCTCGTGAGCGCTTTTGCCAGCCTGTGCGAAGACTGGGGAAATGTTGAGGCATGTCAGGATCATCGCCGCAACAAGGCCAATTCGTTTTGTGTTCACAGGTTATGGCTCCGTTTTGGTTGATCCACAAATTCAGACAAGAGTGAGAACTGGCTCGTCATTTCTAGCGTTGATTCCAAGTTTGCTCTGAGGCTTGAATGGTGCCGTTGTTATCTTTATCCCATTCCTTGGCGCCATCGTGGTAAAGCCTCATGAAACCGTCGTTTGCGTTTGCTTTTCCGCTGACGGGCCGCGCAACGATGCGGAATGTCGTTCCGGTTGAGGCCGCGACGAAGGCGTAAATATTGGACGTTTTCACGTCTGATTCCACGTTTTGGATATAGGCCGTCAGCTCGGCGTTGGTGCCATAGGTGTTTCGTTGGGTGAAATATTTCTCAGCACTAAGCGCCATTTGCATCAGTGTTTTCTGCGCGTCCACACGATTGGTGCGGATCACGTATCCCTTGTAGCTTGGGTAGGCGATCGCGGCGAGGATGCCGACAATTGCAACCGTGATCATGAGCTCGATTAGTGTGAATCCAATTGCGCCTTTTCTCAGGCGTTGTCCTGTCGTCATGGCGCAATTTCTCTCCAGGTAAGACGACCCACCCTGCCGGATGCGGCTTCGCCAAATACGGCGGTCGTGCCATCTGACTGCACGGAGTACTTCGCCTCTTGGCTCGGTGTCAGTGAAAGTACGGCCGGCGTGGATAGCATGCCGTCGTCTGACTTCAGGCCGCTGACGGTCCAATCGTCTTCATCGATGTCGCCATCGCCGTCGACATCGTAGCGATCATTCTCATCCACGAGCAGGTTGTCGGTGATATCCAGTGCGGGCTTGCGTGGGCGACCTCCGTCGCGGGCGTCTATTTCCATCAGCCATCCAGTGCCATCAGGGTTGCAGGCGTCATCAGATGGCACCAGTGTTGTGAACACGATTCGGCCTGACCTGAGAATGGGTTTGCTGATCTGTCTCTCGCCCAGGTTTAATCCTGATGCGGCAGATGCATCATTTACGGTGCCGTTGTTGGTGTTGTACAGATCAATGTACCAACCTTTATGAGTGCTCAGGTCCAGTACGTTCTGGGAGGTGAGCCTTCCTCTTTGGCCGCTGGCAACCGTCACTTCCCTGATCACGGTCTGTTCAAGCAGCTCGGCAACCGCTGGCGCTGGAGAGCTTGTTGTTTCGGTGGGGGGTGCCCCGGCAACTGAAATGGGGTCTGCAAAAATGCCATAGAAACTCTGTGTGTCCTGACCCACACGGGTGTTGTCACCAACCTGGATGAATCTGCCCGTCCCGAAGTAGACCACCAGATCGTCCGGGTCAGGCGTCAGCAGATTGAGGCCAACTTCTGGCTGCGCCGTAATGGGCTGATCTGCGCCCGCGCTGAACAAGGGTGCGCCGCCAGTTCTCGGGTTGCCTGTGCTGCCACCATATCCGACGACCCATTCGTCCGGGTCGGTGGAATTGACGTTGAATTGCCACATGTCGCCATTGAGATCGCCGGCGTAGATGTAGTCCACCAGACTATCGCCATCCAGATCAACGGCTGAAGGCGTTGCCAGGCCTTGATCATTATTGGTTCCAACTTTGAACTTGATGTACTCCGTGCCTTCCTGCCAAGCATTATCGCCACCGGGGCCGTCCATGAAGATTATGAACAAGGTCGATTTTCCATCGGCACTTGCCGACCCGTCCGTTTCGCGGCTGTTGTAGCCGTTGCCGACAATTGCCGCCCATTTGCCGTTCTTCATCTTGACGATGCTCGGCTGGCTGAAGCTGTAACCCATATCGGGGTCGTCGGCGTCCGTGAATTCCCACTTCACGATACTGGAGGCATTTGCCTCCGAGAAGTTGGCGGGGTTGGTCACGTCCAGGGCGTAAATGCCTTGGCCACCGTAACGCAGACCACCTACGAGGTAACTGGCCCAGACACCTGGAGCGGTTTCAATATCGCCAACCGTGGGAGACCCGTCTACCCCAAAAACATGGGTATAGGGCTGGGCTGTGAGCTGAGCGAGTTTAGGTTTGGTATTGGTTCCAAACATAGTAGACGGAACGTAGGCCAGCATTTCCCGGCCGTCGCTGACGCGAAAGCCGTGCAGCATTCCATCGTTGGCTCCCACATAGACCATTTTTTCACGATTTCTGTAGGTGCTTCTAAAACCCGAATAGCCAGCAAATGGCAGCGCTGAGTTCGGCGCACCGACAAAGAAAGGGTCAGAGTTGACGATGTCACCCAGGGTGCTTCCTCGCACGCGAAAGCCAGTAGAGCTTTCCAGACTGCGATCACCGCGAATGTAATTCAGACGCTGTTCCCCCAATGCGTCGGCCACGATGGGCGAAGCATTTGGATTTTGGTTCAGTCGCGTCTGCTGCGTTGGTGGGTGCAGGCTGCTCCACCGGAATGGAATTCCATTCTTGGTTTGACCATGTCGCGTCAGAATCACCCGGCTTCCCGGTACTGGCATTGCAGCGGAAGCCTCCCATTCCTGAGGGCAGAGTCTTCCAAGGCCACCGCAGGTTGTCGTACTGGTGGAAATTGGAAATGACTTCAAGGTACCCGTCCAGTTGGCGCTGTTGAATCCGGCCTGGAACAGTCGGCTTCCCGCGTTCAAGCTGGTTGAGTTCAACGCTGCGCTCGAGAAACTGGCATTTCTGGCCGCAATATCGGTGAGCGCATCCTGTAGCGCTGCCGTCAACTGAGCTGAATTCGAGGCGGTCCGGTACAAGCCCCGACCTCTCTCCGCGGCATCAATCAGCATTTGATTGCTGACGGCGAATCCCACAGCGTAAGTAATAATGTTCTGGACCGAGAATTCCGGGTCTTGATAGGAGACGCCCGCGAGATCATTTCCGGTGGTCTTGATATCAACGTCGTAGGCAAACTGTGCGAGGTCGTCCAAATACAGTGATGCGCCTTCGCCAGGATCATCGTTTCCGTTGTATCCATCTGAATACTGTGGAAAGTTCGGACGTTGCGCTTCGGTTGTTGCGGGTGCAAGGCCATCCCAATTGGGGAGCGATCGCGTCGTATCGGCCACGTCTGCTGGATCGTTTGCCGGGAACCCGCCGTCGTAGGTCGGGAAGCCATCCGTGACCGCAAGGACGAAATTCTTCTGACATCGGTACTGGATTGGGCTGGTGTAATTGCCGCCCCCTGTTCCGTTGTATTTGGAGAGTCCGCGGAAATACCGTGTTGTCTCGTAGAAGGTTTCGGACAGAGGCGTATTTGTTGAGGCGCTAAGACCGTTGATCTGAGTTAGCAGTGTGGTTTGGGCGGCACCACAATTGGCGTTGATCCGGCCCCCGGGTGCTCCGCTGATCAGATTGCCATCGCCATCATAGCTCGGTGGATTGAATGACGAGACGCCGAATCGGACGTCAGGGTTTGCAGTCACAAGGTTGGCGGCAACGGTTTTTGCGACGGTGATGCGTACTTCGTTTGGAATGCTGGTGCGCAAGTCCGCCTGGCCGTTATTGGCGACCTTTGTATGGAAGAGATAGTTGAGGTAGTTGCCCGAATAACGGGTGAACCCACCGGCCACAGGATTGGGCAGTCGAAGGCAGCGCAGCGCGCCGGTACCGTTGAGCCGGCCCTGGCGGTAGTTGGCAGGGCAGGCGCCTTGCTCAGGACCAAAGCCTCCGCCGGTATGGAAGTTGTTGCAACTTGCGGCGTAGGCAGTATTACAGTTGAATCCGGCAGGAGGATTTGTCGGGTAAAGAATGACGTTGCCGTTATTGCTGGCATAGCAACGTCTGTCGTGATTATTGAAATGGCATGAATCGACGTTGTAATCCGGGTAAGTGACGGTTGGATCAAACCCTTCGTCCCAGATGATGTTATCCATGGAGCCGGAGTTGTCCACGATCATCATGACGTTGGGGTTGACAGCCGTACTGATAAACACCGGATTTGCTGGAAGCACGAGTTGCGCTGCAGATGCATGGCCAGCGGCCATCGCTAGCAACGTGGCGATGCAGAGGTTCCAAAATTTTCTGCGACTTGGTCTGGACATCTTCATGTTGTTGCTCCGTGACTGGCTGAGAGCCAATCTGAAAAATTAGAACCCTTTGGTATAGACCGTCTGTGACATGGTCTCAGCGCCACCGACTTGAGCCGCGCCTCCGCGGCCGGTGACTTGGTAGTACCAGAGGGTGTAGGTTCGGGCGCCTCCAATCACGAGGCTACCTGCGGGATCTTTGCCGAGTTCCTCAATGACGTATCGCGGGTAGCGCTGGTTGCTGAAGGGCACCGTTGTGCCTCCGACGGCGTACTGCTGACCGGCGACGAAAGCCGGGCTGGTTCCTTCAACATAGTTGTAGCCAAATTTTCTGCCCTCATCATCCCACCAGGTATCCAGAAGCAGGTTGGCAAGGTTCACCTCTGGTGTGAGCGGGGCTGGGGGGCGTCCCGGCCAGATGGAGGCGGTGTTGCCGCAAGGGCTGACACAGTCTGGTATAGGTTGTGCGGTTCGTGCTTCAAGCCAGGCTTCTCCTGCTGACACCGCAGACTCAGCAGATTGGAATGAAATATTGGTTTCGCCCGCGCTGTAAGCCATTTTTTCCTGTAGAGAATTGCCGCTCATTGCGGCAATTCCGAGCAGTGTCAATGCGACAAGGAATACCAGGGCAATGATCAGTGCCGCGCCTGTTTGAGGCCGCGGCGGATATGCAGTGTGGCTAAGTGTGAACATATTCAAATTCTGAGCCTGTTTCGGACCAACAGGGTGGTGGAGAAAACGCGCTGCAAGCGACGTCCCTCTACAAAATCACTGACACGCGTTCCATCGATGCCTTCATCACCGCCAGTGACATTCCCCTGCTCGGACTGTTCTTCGCTGACCGTCGTCAGATCAATGCGTACGGACACGACGCGTTGCCAATCGGCCACCGCATTGGCCGGCAGATACTGATTCGCAACCAGTCCCGGAATCGCTGGTGGTAGCGGACTGTCGTCACCGGGGTTGGTATCGACGCCATAGAGAATCTGCATGCTCTGCACCCCTGTGATCAGGGGCTCGCTGCGATTGATGGCAATCGGATTAACGGTGGGCGTCTGCAGCGCGGGACCTGGAGCAGTGCCAGGGGCAAATGCAGTTCCGCAACTAAGCCTGTTCAAGCCGACAGGTTCGCCTGCTCCGGGAGACGAGACATAGAACACGTTCGTTACGATCTGACCTTCATTTACGGGTTCACCAAGGCAGGATCTCAGTGGAGTAGTGCTTCCTGCGTAGGTGACTAGCAGCGCATCACTTCCAGCCACTGCATTGGCGATGCCGGTTACTTGCGCGGTAGTGAAGAAGGCATCCTCGCTTCCAAACAACTGTCTCCATTGACCGCGGAAATGATCAGGAGGGCTTACTTGAGTCAGAGGGTCGGGCAAATAGCCTGCGAGCCTGAGAGTGGGATACATAACGTAATTGAGGAAGCGGCCAGACTCTTGAATGTGACCAATGCTTTCTTGAGAGCGAAACGATTGCCGGCTTCCCATGAACACGGATGTCACGCCTGCGAGAACAATCAGACCGAGCGTCACCGAAATCATGAGTTCGACCAGCGAGAACCCTGATTGTCTTTCGGCAGGTTTGCACGATGTGTTTGAGGCAGAGTTCATGGCAAGAGACTCACTTGTACGCATGCGAGATGAGCATCCGGGTCAAAGGTGGCGGCTGTCGGGCAGGACACTGCCGTGGCATCGGTCGGGTCAAGCCCCACGCGATTTTCATCCCAGATCACGCGAATATTGTGTATGACCCCCTGGCTGCACGGTGCAGTGGAACAGGTGATCTGGGCTGTGCTGTTGGGCAGCAGGAGCTGCATTCGTTCGTGCCAGGTGGCCAGTGCAAAGGCTGCAGACTCAGCGTCGGTGCAGGTCACCAGGACGTCCGTGCAATCCGCGGGTGGATCGGCTGGTGTCGTGCCGGCATCCAGTTCAAAGGCTCCATTGCCTGCGGCCACTCGATTGACTCTCATGGCATCAGAAATCTCCGCCAGCAGCGCGTGAGCCTGACTTCGCTCGTAAGATTGGTTGTTTCCTCTGAGTGCAGAGAATTGCAAGCCCGCGAGGCCTAGTAGGCCAATCGACAAGACGACGATTGCGATTAGAACTTCCAGCAAAGAAAAACCTGATGTGAAACACAATGGAACTCGCTTTTGGGGGAGCGGAACCGTGTGCGTGCGGGTGCTCAGCGCTGGCATGTTGTTACCCCCTCCGAAGTGCGAATTCGGCCTCCGGTCCCGATAACGATGGCGCGACCTTTGGCGATATCGTTTCGCTGATCGCAAACCGCAAGTGTGCCGTTGCTGTTGGGACTGACGTTGCCCGCGACGCGAAAGGAAACGCGCGTCATGACACCGTTGGTTGCGGTTCCATTTCCACGTATGGTGAATTTCTGGCTCGACGGCTTAGCCTGTTCAGCAGCGCTGATCAGCGCGCCGTGACGCCGGAGGATGTCCTCGCCCGCATCGATGGCACCGTCACTGTTGTTGTCAACAAATATGACCCATCCGTCTTCCCAGCCATTACCGGAGCCGCAGACCGGGGTGCCCGGGTTAGCAACTCTGCATAAGGAGACGGTCTGTCGCAGGCTGACCGCCTGCGTTCTCGCGTAATTCAGCTCGGTGACCAGTTCATTCACGCGTGCGGCGCGCTGATTATTGAGTGTTGATTCCCGAAAACTGGGGATTGCCAGTGCAAGGAGGATTGCGGCAATGGCAATCGTGACCAGCATCTCAATCAGCGTGAAGGCGTGAATTCGATTCATTTGAGTGGAGCCTGAGGCCGGGCAGTCGGCCCATCGGTCGGACGGAGATGAACGGTGCAAGCAGGCCGACGAACGGAATTAGGTTGCCGTTTGTCCGGCCAGATTGCGCTTTGGTGCCGCCTGTCGTCCTTTGTCCTGACGTGAGCCCTTCAAACTACAAGGTTGGCCGGCTCTGCACGCGGTGCATGGGACGAACGGTGATGACGGGCAAATTGGTGGTTGAACAATTCGGTTTGTCGCAGCGGGGGTCCGAACCTATAATCCGCGCCCTTGCCGGGATAGCTCAGTTGGTAGAGCGGCGCATTCGTAATGCGTAGGTCGCAGGTTCGACTCCTGTTCCCGGCACCAGATTTCCCGACGGGTTCCTGATCTAGGAAGCCACGCCAAGGCCATTGCAGGGGGCTGTAATGGCAGGAAAGCGAGTTGGTCAGCAGCGGAGAGGTGGCAGAGTGGTCGATCGCGGCGGTCTTGAAAACCGCTGAACCGCAAGGTTCCGGGGGTTCGAATCCCTCCCTCTCCGCCATTTGCTGAGCAGGCAGTGCTCAGGCCGAGTGCTCGCTCGATCCAAGTGAAGCTGCGCTACACAACTATTGAGGCAGCAACGAGCCGCGCTCAAACGTACAATCCTGAAGCTGTTATCAAGGTTATCTCGATAACTTATTGTTTCTGAATAATTTCAGCCTTCGGGAATATTGTCTTTGGGCCAGCAGATTGCACATGTCGTCGGAATCAAGCCTTGGAAGCGCTGGCAGATCAACGCCTTTTTAAAGCCTCTGTATTCTCGCGTCAGCTTCGCAGGGTCGGCGCGGCAGGCTTTGAATCGGCAGCGAGCGCAGGGCGGGGACATTGTCGTGTGGGCAGCCCGCGAGGCTGATGGCCTGAATGAGCTGGCACTCGCCCAAGGCGCCCGGCTTCTGCGCATGGAGGACGGTTTTATCCGGTCTGTTGGTCTGGGTTCGAACCATGTTGGGGGAGCCTCGCTGGTGCTGGATGATCTGGGCATCTACTACGACCCTCGCCAGCCGTCTCGCCTGGAGCGCATTCTGCAATCAGATGCTTTCGATTCCCGGCTGGTGGAACGGGCGAGCAGGCTGCGAAAACATCTGGTGTCTCAGAGATTGACCAAGTACAACATCGGCCATCCGCAGCAAGGCATTCGTCTGGGCGGGGGCAGGCGTAGAAAGGTTCTCGTTCCGGGGCAGGTAAGCAACGATGCCTCGGTTCGATGTGGAACGACCGACGTTTCGACCAACCTTGAACTGTTGCGTGCCGTGCGGGCAGGTCATCCGGACGCGTGGGTGATCTACAAGCCACATCCGGATACAGAAGCCGGGACGCGACCGGGGCAGATGCGGGATTTAGAGCTGCGAACGCTGGCCGATGAGGTTGTCAGAGGTGTTTCGCCGGTCGATCTGTTTGATCAGATTGACGAGGTTCACACCATGACCTCCCTTCTGGGCTTCGAGGCCCTGTTGCGGGACGTCCCTGTGCACGTTTACGGGCAGCCGTTCTATGCCGGGTGGGGGCTGACCCATGATCACAATCCTTGTGCGCGCCGAACGCGCCGCCTGAGCAAGGACGAACTGGTGGCTGGGGCATTACTTCGGTATGCGAGATACGTTCACCCCGAGACGCTGAAGCCTTGTGAGGCCGAGGATGTACTTGCTTGCCTGGCGAACAAATCACCGGCTTCGCCGGAGGCCCAGCGAAGTGTCCTGCGCCGGATTCTGCGACTCGGGCAAGGCTTATATCGGTCGTGGAAGTCATGAATCCTGTGGGCGGTGACGGCAATGTCTGCTGATTCGACAAGACACGCGGGGCAATTGCGTGTTTTTTTTGACGCTACCCGGCTGATCGCGCGAACCGATGCCACGCCTACAGGGATCGATCGGGTTGATCTCGCCTACGTCAGGGCGCTTGGTGCGCATCCGGGTTTTGATTTGCGGCTCTGCAAGTTCGATGTTTTTGGACCCAAGCTACTGCACGCCCGCCAATCAACATCATTGATCGAAGATACGTCGCGTCGGTGGCAATCGGCTCAGGCAGGGCCATCACCAACGGCGAAGGCGCTCAAGCAATGGCTGAATTCCGCACCTGGATCTTCAGTTGAGGGCTGGTCGGGGGACCGCCGCAAGCGCATTCGGCGCCCAGGACCATCGCCTGGCGTTGCATGGAAGCGATCGCGCGACGCGGTGTTGTCCCGGCGTCTGGTGGGCGAATTGCACGGGCCGCAGAGCCTGTATCTCAATACTTCGCACGGACGCCTGTTTCGCAAATCCGTCGCGCGCTGGTTGAAAAAATCATCAATGCCCGGCGTGTTTTTCATCCACGATCTGATTCCAATCCAGTTTCCAGAATTCAATCGGGTGACGGAGCCCGCCCGGCATGCGGCACGGCTGCTGACAGTGAGTCGATACGCGCGCTGTGTCATTGTTAATTCGGAAGCCACCTGCAAAACCCTGCTCGAGTACTTTCGAGATCAGCGTTTACGTGTGCCGCGCATTGAAGTTGCCTCGCTTGGAGTGGAGCGGCGGTTCGTGGCTTCGCCAAACCGACGATACGGCACAGAGGGGGGCAAATCAGTTCCGTATTTTGTCGTGCTCGGGACAATTGAGCCGCGCAAGAATCATGGCCTGCTACTGGAGGTCTGGCGTCGGCTGGTCGAAGCCTTGGGAGCGGAGGCACCGCGATTGCTCATTCTTGGGCGTCGCGGCTGGCACAACCAGAGCACCTTTGAACAATTGGATGCGCTGGGTGCCTTGCAGAGGCACGTCGTGGAGTGCCCCAATCTCAGTGATCAGGAACTGGCAGATGTGATGACTGGCGCGCGGGCACTGCTGTGTCCGTCGTTCGCAGAGGGGTTCAGTCTGCCTGTAGTGGAGGCGCTGGCAAGTAGGACGCCTGTAATTGCGTCTGATATTGCAGCGCATCGTGAGGTGACGCAGGGGTTCGCCGAATTACTCGATCCGGTAAGAGTGGAGGACTGGGCGTCGCGGATTTGTCAGTATGCTGAGTACCACTCTGCTGCGCGCGCCGCTCGGGTTGAGCAGTTGGCGACGTATCGGGCCCCGACTTGGCAGGCGCATTTCGATCAGGTCCTGCCGCTTCTCGGTTTGGCTGCGGCTAAAACCTGAGTCTGGCTCAGGCTAGAATGAGTGTTTCCGCCTTCAGCTTTCTCATATGCCATGAACGAGAATCAGGTGAATTCAAGAACAAAGCAGGTAGCCGTGCAAAAGGGGAGCGTCAAAGTCGGACGTTTGTTGCTTCTGGCAGCAGCGAGTCAGCTCCTGCTTGGCTGTGTCTTTATTCCCAGTGCTGGTCCTCTCAAGAGCGAAGTCAGTAACGAGCATGAAAGCGAGGAGCAGAGCAGAAGCTTTGAATTGGTAGACGTCAGTTCTGCCACTGTCAGAGTTCTCAGTCAGCGTGATGGCGTAAGTCTGGCCGAGAGCGTCGGAACCCTTGCTCCGCCACCATCATTGACCGTGGGCAAGGGAGACGCACTCAATATCTCCATTTGGGAGGCCGGATCCCAGCCTCTGTTTTCATCCTCATCCGTTTCATCAGCCAGCTCGGCTGGCGCACGTGCTGCAACGATTTCCGGACAGGTCGTGGACAGCGATGGCTCCATCAGCATCCCCTACGCCGGTAGGGTCAAGGTGGAAGGTCTGACGCTTGCCGATGCAGAAAGATCCATTGAGAAATCACTTCGTGGAAAGACCGCCCGGGCACAAGTCCTGGTCAGCAAGTCGAATGGCGGATCTGACGCGGT